>ERZ1034969.46-NODE-46-length-81155-cov-15.173724_pt1 | contig 81155 bp, 81 predicted proteins | sample MGYA00520624_ERZ1034969 | MGnify/ENA primary metagenome ERZ1034969 (study PRJEB33766, sample SAMN09781776) | gut metagenome | biome: gut microbiome | host: Homo sapiens | place: Madagascar | study: EMG produced TPA metagenomics assembly of the PRJNA485056 data set...
AAACAGCGAAAATTGAGATTTGCCCGTAAAACAATGCGGGCGGTTACGGGCAAAACGTGGAAAACAGGGATTTGCCCGTAAAACAAGACGGGCGGTTACGGGCAAAACAGCGAAAATTGAGATTTGCCCGTAAAACAATGCGGGCGGTTACGGGCAAAATGTGGAAAACAAGGATTTGCCCGTAAAACAATGCAGGCGATTACGGGCAAAATGTGGAAAACAGGGATTTGCCCGTAAATGCCCCAACACGCTGCACGTGCATCCTGCTTTAGCTGAATTTTCAAAAAAATGAGACGAAAAAATCCGCACTTCATTTTTTGCGCGGATTTTTTCAAGCAAGTCGTTTCCTCGTGCTTTGCAATTTTGAAAATTCTAAGATAATTTTTTTGTGCTGTTGCGCTTAACCAGTTTGACCGGAAGCATGATCTCGGTTTGCGGCAGATCAGGATTCTTGATGCGTTCGATGAGTTTTTTGAAAACAGTTGCGCCAAGCTCATGAACCGGCTGAGAAATTGAAGTCAAAGGCGGTGCAAGATATTCGTCAAGGTCAATGTTGTCGTAGCCGACGACCGAGTAGTCGTCCGGAACGTTTCTGCCTAAAAGATTCAACCCGTGATAAAGTCCGATGGCTACCTCGTCGTTGACCGTCAAAACGGCGGTGGCATCAGTTTGGATCAGCTTGTTCGCAGCGTTCATCCCGCCGATTTTGCTCATCTCGGTCGAAATGACGAGCTTTTCGTCAAACTCAAGCCCGTTTGAATTAAGTGCCTGCTTGTACCCGAAAAACCTTCGCTTGAGGTTGTCCGAAGGCTTCTTTGCCATAATCATGGCAATTTTGCGATGACCCAATTGAGCGAGATGATTGACGGCAAGCTCGGCACCGTTAAAATCGTCCGTCATGACGCGATCGCCGTCTGCAATCGGATTTTGATCGATCAGAAGATATGGAATATGGTTTTTCTTCAGCTGATTGTCAATTTCGGCCTGTCCAATCGAAGGACTGGCAATGATGATGCCGTCGATTGAGCGATTGATCAGTTGTTCAAGGTGCTTGCGCTCGAGTTCCTGATTGTCGTTTGAGCTCAGAATCAGCGAGATGCAGTTTTGTTCCATTGCCAAAAGCTCGATGCTTTTGATGAACGTGCTGAAGAACGGATTGCCGATGTCAGGAACGATCACGCCGATGGTTTTGACCGAATTAGTAATCAAATTTCGCGCATTGAAGTCAGGAACGTAGCCCAAAGCATCACGCGCATAAAGTACTTTTTGGCGCGTGTCGTTCGAAAAACGGCTGGCTTTTCCGTTTAAAATCTGCGAAACGGTTGACATTGAAACGTCAGCGTAACGTGCGACGTCCCTGATCGTAACTCTGTTGGTCATGGCAAAAAATCCTTCTCATAACTTTGATTAAATCCGAATGAAATACAGTAAATCTGATAAATTGTACCCCATATGGTTAACATTATATCATATTTTCATGATATTTTAAGACGCTTTGAAAAATTATATCATTTATCTGTTTAAAACTAGGCAAAACATCCGATTATCAGAAGTATATGCATTTTGCGGAGGAATGAGAATTGAAAAAAAACATACATACATTGTTTAAAAACAAGGGCAAAGTCGAAAGCGGCAAGAAAAAGGAGCGTCGAAAATCATTAGGACGATTTGCGGGGTTCTTTATGATTATCGCAGCATTGTTGTCGATCGTCGTGATGTTTTCGTCATCATATATTCAGACTAAGCATCTGTTGAACGAGCGCAACCGGCTTTCCAAAGAAACGGCTGCTCAAGTGATGGAAAAAACGTTGTCAGACATCGCATCCGATGCTGAAGCAAAGGTCAACGCCGGAACTTCGCTCTCTGGATTTACGCAGGGAAAATTCACGGAAAATGAGATACTTGATACGATGAAGACTTCATTTTCCGGAAACGGCGTTTATTCTAACGTCTATTTCGGAACGCAAAGCGGAAAGCTTTACGCATTGAACAGCTTGTCGGAAAAAATCGATCCGAGAACTCAGGATTGGTATCGAGGCGCCATGAGCGACACGTCCAGCGTCTACTGGACGAAACCGGCATATGACGAATCAACCGGACAGTATTATTCGATCGTGTCAGGCGCAGTTGCAAACAGCAGCAATCAGCGCGGCGTTTTGGCATTGCGTGTCGAATATGACAAGGTCGAAGCTGCCATCGGGCCTTTGAACGTTGGTAAAAAAGGGACGATTACCATGATTTCAAAGCAAGGGGCCGTAATGGGAACCAAGTCTTGCGATACGAAAGAAATGTACAAGAAGGGCCAAGATATTTCATCAAGCGATGTGTACAAGAAAATCAAGGCAGCAAAGGGAACGAAAGGGACTTTGAAGGTTTCAGGAATCAAGGGAGTTTCCGAAATCTACTACAACAAGGGCGGTGCAAACAGTCAGGCATGGGCCTTTGCGTTTGTTCCTCAAAACGACCTCAGCGCAGAATTGGGCAAGCTTGCCACGACATCTTTGATTGTTTCGATTGTGATGGTCGTGTTGGTCGTACTTGCATCGATGTTTGTGATCAAGGCAGTCGAAATCATGCTCGGCGGTTTTACGGAAGCATTCAATCGCGGCAAGGACGGTTATTTGGAACGTATTAACACGGATGATTTTGGAAACAGTCTTCAGGCCAAGGTTGCCAAAATGGCAGTTGAGCCAAGAAAAGATCGCAGCGAATTAAATGAGATGTCGTTGGCTTACAACGAAATGATCGATTCAATCTCCGCATTGACCGAAAGCGTGAAGTCAAGTGCCGTCAAGACGGCTAAAAATGCCGAGAAACTGCGCGAAACTTCTGAACAGACGGCAAGCGCGGTTGACGAAGTATCGCAAACGATCACTGACGTTGCAAGCGTCACCGAGAACCAGGCACGTGAAACGGTTCATGGTGATGAGCAGATGAAAGAACTTTCAAGAATTGCCAATGAGCTTGCAAAGGACGTGGACGTGTTGGACGCCGTTTCGACGCAGACTGCTTCCTTGAATCAGCAAAACATGGCAACGATGACCGAAGTAAGCACCAACTGGGACAGCTCGCAAGAACAAACGGAACGCCTCGTTAACGAGATGCAGAATTTGAGCGACAGCATCCAGAACATCACGCAGGTCATCAGCGTAATCAATGAAGTTGCGCGCCAGACCAACCTGTTGGCTTTGAACGCATCCATTGAAGCGGCCAGTGCCGGCGATTCCGGCAAAGGATTTGCGGTCGTTGCACAGGAAATCAGAAAGCTTGCGGTCAGAAGCAAGGAGTCGACCAATCAGATTGCCGGCATCATTGAAGAAATCAAACAGAAGTCGGATCGCTTGTCGGATGAAGTCGAAATTTCAAAAGAAGTCGGTAAGCGCCAGACGCAACTGATTGATTCTGCGATCAAGTCGACAGAGGCCGTTTACAAGAACACCGAACAGCTTATTTCAACATCCGAACGAATCAAGCACGGCAATGATTCGTTAAACGAAATCGAAACCAAGGTGAGCGAAAGTCTCGACAAGATTTCAGCTTCGACTGAAGAAAACGCAGCAGGAACGGAACAAGTTTCCGCAAATGCGGAAGAAGTTTCGGCTTCGATGTCAGAACTTGCAGTCGCAATTAGCGAACTGAGCGATACGGCTGATGAGCTGGCCGAGCATTCGAAACGTTTCAAGTAATGTTCAGCATGAGGATTTTTCCCGGAAGAGATGAGGGGAAAGATCCTCTTTTTTGTCAAATGCAGAGCTGCTCTCCGCGTTTTCATAAATATTCAAAAATTACTCTCAAAAAGGTCAACTATACATCTTAATCGGACGGCTTAATTTTAAGCATATTTTACCGATATAACAAATGTGTACATATATAGCAGTTAGTTACGGAGGGAACGAAATGGATATATTTTTGATAATAGGGCTTGTTCTTGGAGCAATCTGTATCGTGATGGCCCTGATTTTGAAGGGTGCCAGCGTAGCGATGCTTTTGAACGGTGAAGTTGCCGTAATCATCTTTGGCGGCATGATTGCTGCTGTTTTGTCTTCCTATACGATGGCGGACATCAAGCGACTTCCGAAGGTCATGAAAGTGTTGATGTCAAATGAAGAGCCTGATTTGAACGGGACGATCGAGAAAATGGTCGAACTTTCAAACATTGCTCGTCGCGAAGGACTGCTTGCTCTTGAAGCACCTGTTAACGAACTTGACGACCCTTTTATGAAACAAGGTCTGGAGCTCGTCGTTGACGGGGCCGAAGCAGAACAGATCAGAGATTTGATGGAATCAGAAGTTGATGCGATGGAAACGAGACATCACCGCATGTCGGGCTTGTTCAAAACAGCCGGTGCAACGTCGCCGACATTGGGCGTTATGGGTGCCGCAATCGGTTTGATCGGTGCCCTGGGCAATCTTTCCGACATCAACAAATTAGGACCGATGATTGCTTCGGCCTTTGTTGCGACGATCTTTGGTATCTTCATGGGTTATTTGGTCATGATTCCGTTCGCAACGCGTTTGGAAGCCAAAAACGAAGAAGAAGTTTTGCTTAAGACGCTGATTATCGAAGGCGTCATGGACATTCAGGCGGGACATTCCGCAAAAGTCATCGAACAAAAGCTTTACGCTCAAATTCCGCCAGAAAAGCGCAAAGTTTCTGAAGAATAGGAGGGGAGCACGTGGCTAGAAGAAAGAAAGAACGAAAAGAAGAAGAGGCCAGTGAAGCTTGGCTTCTGCCGTATTCAGACATGCTGACCCTGCTGCTGGGTCTGTTCATCGTTGTTTCTGCCATGTCCAACGTTGATTCGAACAAATTCAATGCTTTGAAAAACGAATTCAGTCAAGTCATGTCGCTTAACCCGATCAAGAACGATTCAGCCGTTGACAACGTGATTGACATGGGTGAAACAGCCACGAAGGGCAAGGGCGCATCATCCGTCTCGACCAAAAAGCAGGCCGCGGCAAGCGAACAGCGCGTTCAAAACAGTCTCAGCAAACAGCAGGCGCGTGTTCAAGAACGGCAGCAGTTAAAAGAAGTTGCTGAAAAACTTAAGCAGGACATCCAAGATACCGGACGTGCCGGCAATACGACCGTCAGCTATGAGAGCGACGGCGTGCACTTGAATCTTGATTCAAGCATTTTGTTCAATTCGGGTTCGGCAGATCTTTCCGATGCGGTCAAGCAAATGTTGGACAAGCTTGTTCCGGATCTTAAGCAGGTCAGCAGCAATCCCGTCATCGTTGCCGGCTATACCGACAACGTTCCGGTTTCAAAACGAAGCGAGTACGCATCAAACTGGGAATTAAGTTCCGCTCGTGCCGTAACCGTGATGCGCTACTTCGTTTCAAAAGGCGCCATCAGCGAAAGCAACGTTTCCGTCCAGGCTTATGCCGAAAATAAGCCCAAAGCCTCAAACGATACTGACGAGGGCAAGGCGCAAAACCGCCGCGTTGAGATTATAATTCAAAAAATAAACAGTTAACCAAACGAAATGCCGAACGAAGGCGGTCGATTCGCGATTGCTTTTGTCCGGCTTTTTTAAATGCAGCGCTGCTCAACCAATCTATCCGGGATCTAACTCAAATTTACGGACAAACGGCCATTTTTGACCATTTTGTTCGTAATCGCCTTTTTTGGAGCATGACATTTACGGACAGAAAACCCATTTTCATCGATGTGTCCGTAAACGGCAGTGATTTTGCCAAATGCAGCGCATGCTAAATCAGCGCGCCAAACTATTTCCATCACGGAAGGCGATTATCATGCATGCGCAAAAATCGGCCAAATTTGCAATCGGTTGCAAACCATCCGTTTTTTTCGATTTGCGACAGAGTTTTTTCCAGCCGCTTTTTGAAGCAATCGTTTTCTTGAGATGAGTGAATATCAATTTATTTGAATATTGTTAGACAAGCATAACAAAACCGATTCGCATCATAAAAAAATATGAAAGAAACAAGAAACGCAGCTTATGGCAAGATACAGTGAAGAAAGTCCATATTGAAGCGCTTGCGACACTGCTGAATTGAACCAAAAGGAAATGAAAGCGCTGCGGTTGATCTCGAAAAAATAAATGTGTGGAATTTTTTTGAAATTTTCGTTTTTAAAAATCGCATAAAGTTCACTAAATTAACATAAAAAATGATTTTAAATATAATTATTTTAGGTAATATTTCAATCAATATGCGAATGAATTTATAATCGCTATGTAATAATTTAACTATAAAGTAAGGAAATAGTCAGTTAAACAGTTAGTTGCAATTGAATAAGCGAGATGCAGTCAACGTCAGGCAACTGATTGGCTTTTTTCATATTCTGATTGAGGAGGGGATAGAAATGGATACATACAATTTGTTAAAGACGGCAATGGACGTTTCGCAAACGCGTTCAGAGCTCATTTCAAACAATATCGCAAATGTCAATACGCCAAATTATAAGGCGAAACGCGTCGTTTTCGAAAGTCAGCTGAGTCAAGCGATGGACAATCTTAATCTGACGGAAACGCATAAGAATCACATGCAAGCAGGGGGAACCAACGGTCCTTACATCACATCCCGCAATACCGGATTTCAAAAGAACGGGAACAACGTTGACGTTGATACCGAAATGGTAAATCAAGCACAAAACGGTCTGTACTACAGTGCGATTACTTCTCAACTGAACGGACGATATAAAATGATGAATTACGTAATTAATCACTGAGGGGAATAGATTATGAGTATTTTTAACGGACTTCAGATCAACGCAAGCGGCCTTTCGCTTGAACGAATGAAACTTGACGTGGCATCAACGAACATTGCGAACGTTAATACGACAAGAACGGCCGAGGGCGGCCCTTATAAGAAAAAAACGGTTGAATTTTCCGAAAACCTTCGCCAGGCTCAAGGAACGAACAAGATTACAAGTGCAGGCGTCAAGGTAACGAACATTGCCGAAGACAACACGACCAAATTGACGTATGATCCGACGAATCCGGATGCCGACGCGAACGGATACGTTGAAATGCCAAACGTCAACATGGCTGATGAAATGGTCGACATGATTCAAGCGATGCGTACTTATGAAGCAAACGTTTCGTCAACTGAAGCAAACAAGAACATTTTGAAGAAGGCACTTGAGATTTCAAAGGACTAATTAGGAGATAAGCTATGAATTCAATTTCAGGATTAGAGAACTATCAGAATCAGTTGTCCAGGATTACCGGACTGTCTGATGGACAAAATCAAACATCAAAAACTGATGCAAAGTCTTTTGGATCGGTTCTTGAAAAAGCCATTGCAGGCTTGAACAGCAATATGAACACCCTGGATCAGGGAACGAACGGAATGATTTCCGGAACCGAAAGCGATTTGGGAAAAGTCATGATCAACATGACGGAAGCTCAATTATCATTGGAAACCGCAGTTCAGGTGCGCAACAAGGTGATTGAAGCATACAACGATATCAAGAACATGCAGTTTTAGTTAGCAGCAGGGGGTTAAAATCAAGTGGATAAAGTAAAGGACGCTTTAGAAGCCTTGAAGGCAAAATGGAGTGAATTAAGCCGCCTTGTCAAGATTGCCATCGTTCTTGGAATCATCAGCCTTTTTGCGATAATCGGCACGGTTTACTACATGAACACGCGCGTTGAGTACAGCGTGCTGTTTTCAAATTTGAGCGAAGCAGACGCTGGGACGATTTCTCAGGATCTTGATTCGCAAAACATCAAATACAAGCTGGCTGACGACGGCAAAACGATCATGGTCGACAAGACGAAGGTCGATCAGTACCGAATCGATCTGGCCGTCGACAACAAGCTACCGAGCAGTTCAAAAGGGTTTGAGCTGTTTGACTCGGCGAGCATGATGACGACTGATGAAGATCGCAAGATCATGTATCAAAGAGCTTTGACGGGAGAATTGGAGAACTCGATTGCTGCTTTGGATGACGTTGACAAGGCAAAAGTCAACTTGACGATTCCGAAATCAGACAACGTGTTTGACAATTCGACTTCAAAAAAAGCCAAGGCATCAATCGTATTGACGCTTAAGGGAACTTCGATTTCGAAGGATGCGGTTCAGGGGATCGTTGCCTTGACGACCGGTGCGGTTCAGGGACTTGACAAAAAGAACGTCAAAGTCGTCGATCAGACCGGCAAAATTTTGAACAAAAACGAAGAAGACGATGCCTCCGACAGTTCCAGCGCGACAAGCAAGTACATGAAACTCAAGAGTCAGTACGAAAAACAGATGGAAAAGAAGATTACGGGCTTGATCGAACCGGTCGTCGGCAAGGGCAAAGTCAAGGCATCCGTGAACGTTGATCTGAATTTTGACGCAGTGGAAAAGAAGATTACGAACTACAGCAATCCTCAGATCAGAAGCGAAAACGTTCAGGCAAGCGGCAAGCAGGCCGAAATCAAGCAGGCGCAAACCGGTCAGGTGAACGACAACGTTGATAACGTCACGGGCGATGCCAACAATGACAATGCTTCGTACAGCAGGACGGTCAACAATGAGCTGAACACCGAGACGACGAAGGTCATCAATGCACCGGGATCGATCAACCGCATGACGAGTTCCGTCGTCATCAACGGCGACCTGTCGGCAGGCGATGCCAGAAACATCCGCAAGCTGATTCAAGGAGCTCTCGGGTACGACAAGCAGCGCGGCGATACCGTTTCCGTTCAGGCAGTCAACTTTGCAAGAGCGAAGTCGACGAAGAAGAAGGTTGCCAGGAAACCGGTCAAGAAGACGAACTGGGTATTGATCGGAGCATTGATCGCAGCAGGAGTTCTTACGCTTGGAACGATCATCTTCCTCGTGATCCGTCGTCGCCGTCGTTTGGCTGAAGAGGAAGAAGAATACTATGATGATGATTATGACGTTGACGTAACCGATGAAGGAGAAGAAGAGGAAGAGGCAGAAGAAGCCGCTGAAGAACTCGATCCGGAAATTTTGGCAGAACAGGAACGTCAAAGAAAAGAAGCAGAAACCAAGCGTAAACTTGCCGTTTCAACCGAACAAAAGGCAAAAGAATACGCTACGAAGCATCCTGATGTCGTTGCTGACTTGATTTCAGCATGGGTCAAGGAAGGCGGAAACGGGAATAAGCAGTAGATTGGGGTGTTTTGAGTAAATGGCAGAATTAAGCGGAATAAAAAGGGCAGCGATCTTAATGATTGCACTTGGCTCGGAAACTTCTTCAAAAATCATGAAGCAGCTTCCTGAATCAATGATTCAGCAGGTCAGTTACGAAATCGCCAACACCGATTACGTTTCTCCCGAAGAACGCGATGAGGTAATGAACGAATTCGTCAACACTGCTCAGGCACGTCAATACGTGCTTGACGGCGGGATCGAATACGCCAGAAACTTGCTTAATCAGGCGTTGGGGCCGCAAAAAGCAAAAGAAGTCATCGATGTTTTGAATCAGATTCAGCTGCGTGAGCGTCCGTTCGACATCGCGCGCAAGGCTGATGAAAAGCAGCTGCTGAATCTTTTGCTTGAAGAACAGCCGCAAACGATTGCGCTGATCATGTGCTATCTTCAGCCGGATAAGGCGGCAAGCGTTTTGGCGGAACTTCCGACAGAGCTTCAGGCAGAAGTCGCAGAGCGAATCGGGTCGATTTCATCAACGTCGCCTTGGGTCATCAAGGCAATCGAACAGGTAATGAAAAGCAAGTTCACGAGCTTCGATGAAGCGGAAACGGAAAAGGTCGGCGGCGTCAACACGTTGGTCAATATTCTCAACTCTGCAAGTCGCAGCACGGAAAAGAACATCATCGACGATTTGGAAAAGCGTCAGCCGGAACTCGGCGCAGAAGTCAAGGCCAACCTCTTCACGTTCGACGACATCATCACGTTGGAAGGTCGCGACGTGCAAAAGGTCTTGCGCGATGTGCCTAACGACGTTTTGGAACTTGCGCTCAAAGGTTCTGCAGAAGATATCAGAGAGTTCATTTTCAAGAACCTGTCGACACGTGCAGCCGACAACATCAGAGAAGATCTCGAGTACATGGGACCGGTTCGTTTGTCGTCCGTCGAAGAAGCACAGCAAAAAGTCGTTGCAGTTATCCGTCGCTTAGACGATGCAGGAGAGATTTACATCGGAAGAGGCGAGCAAGATGCAGTGGTCAAGTAAAAGAGGCAGCATAGTCAAATTATCGTCCGTAACCAAGGGAGAAGAAAAGGAAATCGTCACGAAGGTCGTTGAGAAAAAAGAACCTGAGGACAATTTGCCAAACGAAGAACAGCTCCTGATCAGTCGGACGGAAAGAAAACTTGCCAAAGAACGTGAAGAGCATCGCAAAAAGCTTGAGCAGATGGAACAAGAGACCATCGCGAAGGCAAATGCAGAGGCTGAACAAATCAGAGAAGATGCTCAAAAGAAAGGCTATGACGACGGTCAGCAATCAGGCTACCAGGATGGTTATCAAGCGGGATTGAAGATTGCGCAAAAGGTCATCGATCAGGAAAAAAGCAATTTGAATCAGGCAAATGAAGATTGTCAAAAGTTCGCCAGAGAAAAAGAAGAAGATTTGCGAAAATTTGCGATCAAGCTGGCGGAGATTCTGATCAAAAAGCAGCTTGATGTCGATGCTTCGACGATCACCAATATTCTGGCTCCCGTCTTCATGGAACTGGAAAAACCGGATGAAATGATTATCGTCAGAGCAAACGCCTGCTACAAGCAGCCGTTGATCGATCGGTTGGACAAAATGCACAAGGAAGTTCCGAATCTGCGTTATTCGGTGTTGGAAGATGAAGGCCTTGAGCCGTACACGGTGAAAATCGAGTCAAACGAGTCGTTTATCACGGTTGATATCAAAGAAGATTTGGAAAAGTTCTTAAAGAGTTTGGGTGAGCAGAATGAGCATGATTGATTTGAGTTTTTCGGCCGAAGATTACTTATATCAAGCCGAACATCACAAATTTTATACGACTTATGGCAAAGTCAGCGAAGTCGTCGGCTTGGTCATCAAGGCTGAAGGACTCAGCGTGTTCGTCGGTGAAATCTGCGAAGTGGCCGTCAAAGGTTCTGACAAGGTCGCTTTGGCAGAGGTTGTCGGCTTCGTTAAAGAAACGGTGCTTTTGATGCCTTTGGACGAACTTGAAGGAATCGGACCAGGGTGCGTCGTCAAACCGACAGGCAAGACGCTGCAGGTCAAAGTCGGCCCTCAGCTTTTGGGTCACACGCTTGACGGCTTGGGCAGACCGTTTGACGATTCGGACATCGATACCGACAAGCTGGTCGATTATCCCGTTATTCAAGATTCACCGGATCCTTTCAGAAGAAAGCGAATCTCAAACGTCATGCCGACCGGGGTCAGAACGATTGACGGACTCTTGACCGTTGGCGAAGGTCAGCGCATGGGCATCTTTGCCGGCTCGGGTGTTGGCAAGAGTACTTTGCTCGGGATGATTGCGAGATATTGTCAGGCAGACGTGATCGTGATCGGACTGATCGGTGAACGTGGTCGCGAAGTGATGGAATTTGTTGAAAAAGATCTAGGAAAAGAAGGCTACGCCAAATCGGTCGTGGTTTGCGCAACGTCCGATACGCCGCCGCTTGTCAGATTAAAAGGCGCGCATACGGCAACTGCAATTGCTGAATATTTCAGGGATCAGGGCAAAAAAGTCGTTTTGATGATGGATTCCGTGACTCGCTTTGCGATGGCACAGCGCGAAATCGGGCTTTCGACCGGTGAGCCGCCGACAACCAAAGGCTATACGCCGTCAGTGTTTGCTGAATTGCCAAAGCTTTTGGAACGAAGCGGGATGTCTGAGAAGGGTTCGATCACTGCATTTTATACGGTGCTGGTCGAAGGCGACGACATGAACGAGCCGATTGCCGATGCCGTTCGCGGTATCTTGGACGGACACATCGTTCTTTCAAGAAAAATCGCTTCGCAAAATCATTATCCGGCAATCGACGTCCAAGTCAGTCTGAGTCGTCTGATGAAGGAGCTCGTTTCGGAAGAACATACGAAAGATGCCGGCGAGTTACGCGAAAACATGGGCGTTTACAACGATTCAAAGGATCTGATCGATATCGGGGCCTACAAGAAAGGGTCGAATGCAGTGATTGATTACGCGGTCTCGCTGCACGTGCCGATTGAAGATTTCTTGAAGCAGCGCGTTGAAGAATATTCGAGTTTTGAAGAAACGGAAAGCAGATTGCACGGGTTGTTTGAAGAAGTGCCGAGCGGTCAATGGTCCGGCTGACAAGCCAAAGGAGAGGGGCATTTTTAAATGAAGAAATTTCAATTTTCCTTGCAAAGAGTTTTGGAGTATCGAATGACGTTGGAAGATCAGGCAAAGGCCAGATTTGCAAACGTTCAAAGGATGATCAATCAGACCGAACAGGAAATCGTTGAGCTTGGTCATGAAAAACGCGACATGATGGACGTTCGCGAATTCAATCTTGGCAGACTTCAAGTGCAAAGAAGGTATCTGGCCGAGCTTGATAACGAAATAATGGCGGCACAGAGCCGTTTGAGAGATCTTCATTCCGAACATCAAAAAGCCTTGAACGAATACGTCGAAGCGCAAAAAGAGCGCAAAGTCTTGGAAAAGCTGCGCGATAAGCAAAAAGAAGACTATCAGCTTGAAGCAAATCATGAAGAACAAAAACAACTTGATGAGATGGCCAATCGCCCCAAGTATAAAATGGCGTAAGAATCATGAAATTGAAGGGAGGTGAAAAAATGGAAAAGGCAATGCCAAACGTCAGTTCAGTCGCAGTCGAATCCGTTTCAGGCACATCGCAAAAAACAGTCAAAGCAAGCGACAAAAACGCATTCAGCAAGCTTGTCAACAAGAGCAGATCGAAAACGCAGGCAAAAGTCAATCAAAAAAATGCCGGTCAAAACAACGACGGAAAAGATGACGGGAAAAAAGTTTCCGACAATTCCAAGCAAGATGCCGATGACAAGAAAGTTGCGGTCAAAGATCAGCAGCCTGATGAAAAGCAAACGGAAAAAGATCAAACTGCGACTGTTCAGGCTGAGATTCAGCCGGTTCAGGTCCAGGAAGTCAAAGCAATTTCTGAAACTGACGTGAAGCCTTCAGTGACTGAAGACCAAACGTCTGATGCAGCGACGGTTTCAGAAGTTTCGGAATCGGATTCCGAGCAGAAGCCGGCAACGATTCAGCAAACGGTCACGATTGATGTCCAAACTGACGAAGCTCAAGCGCAGCCGGCGGAAGATGCGGACGAAAAAACGCAAGCGTCCGCTGCAACGACACAGAATGGGCAAACCGTTGACGTTCAAACAAAAGACAATGTTCAAACGTCTCGGGAACAAATGCAAGCGGTTCAGGCCACAAGCGTCGCACAGACTCAGCAGACGAATCAAAATCAGGTTCAGCAAGCGACGAATCAGCCGCAACAGACTCAATCGACCGTCAAAGTCGAAGAGGTCGGCACGGTTCAAAACGTTGAGACTCAAGCAAGCGATGCGAAGGTCGATTTGAACGAGCTTGCAACGCTCAACAATCAGGCACAGGCGATTCAAACAGCCCCGGCAGATACGAAGGCTGCATTTTCAGCCAAGATGAACGTTGCGACAACGAGAGCAGCTGAAAAACTTGCTCAGCCGATCGTTGAAAAAGTTTCGACGTCGGTCGCCCCAAACGGCGGACTCAAAACGATCACGTTGCAGCTGACACCGGCCAAGCTTGGAAACGTGCGCATCGTGATGCACGTTTCCGAGCAGGGCATTTCGCTCAAGTTCAACGTTCAAACCGATCAGGCAAAACAGCTGCTGCAGTCGGTTACAGGCAAGCTTGAGCAGATTTTGAAAAATGCAGAGGCAAACGCGACGCAGCGCACAACGCAAAGTTTCAATCTTCAAAAAGCCGATCAGCCTGAAACCGTGACGAAGACGCCGCAATTTGAACAGGATACGAGCAGTCTGTTGAATTCGAATCAAAACGGATCTCAACAATTCAATCAGAACGGCATGCGTCAGATGAGAACGGTCAACGGCTATCGCAAAGCCCCCGTTCTTGAGACAAAGCAGGAAGACGAGGACAAAAAAGAACAAGTGCCGACGAGCACGATCAGCATTCTGGCATAGGAAAGGAGAAAGAGATGACAGAAGTAGTTAACAATACGGCCATCAGTCAAGCGTTGAGAACGGCCGACGTTTCCAAGGCGGTTGCCGGTGCGGCTAATTCCCAGACGTTGAAGAACATCGGGAACAACAACTCGACGATCAAGATTGACGACTTCTTGAAAATTATTTCGACTGCGATGAGCAATCCTTCGCTTTCCGGCGATTCGTCATCGTCAGGTTCAAGCGGGACCGACTACATTTCGCAGATGGCTCAATTTTCAACGATGGAAACTTTAAATGAGCTGAACAAGACCGTTACGACGGCAATGATGATTTCACAGCAGCAACAGGCATTTTCATTGATTGGCAAAACGGTTGACATGGTTGATGAGAAGAAACAGCCGTTTACCGGCAAGGTCGAACGCGTTTCGTTCAAAAACGGGTTTGCTCAGATCAGCGTCAACGGCAAGTATTATGACATGAGTTCTCTTAGCGGGGTTGGTGAATAAATGATGCGCATTTCTCAAGTTGGCTTGGGAAATCAAAATCACGCAACGACCCAGGCACAAAAAAAGAGGAATCAGCAAGATTTTGGCAATGAACTTGAAAAAGCGCAATTGAAAATTTCTAATCACGCTCAAAAGAGAATGAGTGCCAGAAAATTAAATCTTGCGGATGACGATTATGTTCAAATTTCAAAAGCAGTCTCTGAGCTTCAGGAAAAAGGAAGTCGGGAGTCTTTGCTCTTGTACAAAGACATGGGACTCATTGCAAACGTTCAGAACAGAACGATTATCACGGCGATGGACATGAACGAAATCGGAACTGTCACGAACATCGACAGTACCAAGTTTATCAAATAGCAGCCGGACCGAAAGGAAGCTGCTGCATCTTTCGAACGACTGAAAAAGATGCAATCATTTAACAGGAGGAATTTTTAAATGTTAAGATCTCTTTACTCAGGCGTTAGCGGCATGAAGGGTTTTCAGACTCAAATGGACGTTATCGCCAACAACGTTTCAAATGTTAATACGCACGGTTTCAAAGCAGGTCGTGTTTTATTCCAGGACATGGTCAGCCAAAATACGACGTCAGCCTCAGCGCCCGGCTTGGGCCTTGGCGGTGTCAACGGCAAGCAGGTCGGACTTGGGATGCAGACCGGTGCCGTTGATACGATGACGGGCCGTGGCAACATGGAATCTACCGGTCAGGACATGGACCTTTACATTCAAGGCGAAGGCTACTTCATCGTGCGCAAGGAAGCAACGGCCGATTCTGATGCCGTGACATACTACACGCGTGACGGTGCCTTCAAGCGCGACAGCCAAGGGTTGCTCGTCAACTCCAATGGTTATCACGTCAAGGGTCAACCGACAAAGGGAAACATCCCTGCCGCTTGGGACAACAATTTCAAGAGTGAAAACTATTTCGGTAATCCGAACGCTACGGGTTCAAATCTCGCTGACATCAATATTCCTGAAATGGTCAACGGTCAGCGTTTCGAATCAGTCACGATCGATAATTCAGGTCTTGTCGTTGCAAAATACGGTGATACGCGCTATGCAATGGGCAAGATTGAACTTGCCAAGTTCAACAACCCGTCCGGTTTGAAAAAATCAGGCAGCAACAACTTCTCCGTCACGAACAACTCGGGCGATCCGAACTTTGCAACTCCAGGTCTTGGCGGTACCGGTACTTTGGAATCAGGATTCTTGGAAATGTCAAACGTCGATTTGGCCGATCAGTTCTCGCAAATGATCATCGCAAGTCGTGCATACCAGGCAAACTCGCGCAGCATTACGACTTCGGACGAAATGCTGCAGGAATTGCTGAACCTGAAGCGCTAATTGCGAAATAAATAAAAAGTGAGTGGTAGCGTGATTGAATTAACAGCATGGAGCGGCGAAAAATTTTATCTCAATCCGGACATGATCGTCAGAATCGACGAACGACCGGACACGGTGATTACTTTGACGGACGGGACGCCGATAATCGTCAAAGATACCGCAAAAGAAGCGGTTGAAAAAATCACTGCATATCGCCGCCTTGTTTTTAGCGGATTGTTAGACGCAAATGCAACGGAGGATGACTACAAATCCTCAGAAAACGATAGAGAGTTGGGTGAAAATGGATAATAAAAAAGAAGCACCAAAGGCAAAGGCAAAAAAGCCTGCGGCAATTGAAGAAACAGAAGTTAAAAAAGGTCCAAAGTGGGGAATCCTGATTCCTTTGATCGTGATCTTGACGATTTGCGGCAGTGTCGGCGGCACGGTCCTCGCAACGCATTTCCTTGCGCCTAAGACCGAACAGGCAAGTTCTTCCGGCAAGCGCAACGCCGGAACGGGCAAGCTTTCCGATGACGAAAAACTGGTCAGCGTGCCGAAGTTCGTTGTCAACCTTTCAACGGACGATCCGGCCAATACGCAGTATGCGCGCCTGAAGATTTCGATTCTGGTCGAAAATGACGACAAGGCCGCTGAAGCCAAGAAAAACATGGCTGTGATTCGTGACGCCGTCATCAATGTCATGAAGAAGAAAAAGGCCTCGGACATTTTGAGCAATTCCGGCAGCGTAACGGCTTTGAAGAACGAATTAAAAGACGGAATCAACGAAGAGCTCGGCGAAACGCTGGCAATTCAGGTTTACGTAACGGATTTGGTTGTTCAATAAAACTTCTTAAAAAGTTAGATGTAATTCTGTTGATTGAGTTTTAAGCATTATGTAAAATACACTCAATTAATGAATTCTGCGGTTTAATCCGCGTCAGTTAGTTGGAGGTTTTGTTGTATGGACGGGATTTTGGCCTTGGTCAAAATGATTGCCGGATTGGCAGCGGTTTTGCTGCTGATTGTTTTGACGCTGAAGTATCTGAATCGCTTCACGAGTCAAGCGAATGAAAATTTTCGCGTCATGAAAAAGATTGCGGTCACGAAATCGTCATCTTTGGCAATCGTGTTGATTATCGATAAATATTACGTGATGAGTTTTTCGGAACAGGAAAACAAGATCATAAAGGAATTGTCAAAAGAAGAAGCAGAAAAGCTGATTCGGGAAAACAGGCAAAATGAAGAAAGGCAGCTCGAAATGGCTGAAAACTTCAAAAAAATTTTCGAGAAAGCTAAGAGGAAGTAATGATGAAGTTCAATAAAAAGAATATCAAAATTGCGGCACTGGTACTTTTCGGAATGATGGCCTGTTTTCTGATCGCGGTCAGGCTGCCTGACCACGTTGCCGCAGTAAGCACGAGCGACGTGACGAATACGGTCAATAAGCTGATCAACGGAAACGATCAGGGCTCATCGAGCAAGATCGTCGATACGTTCGTCATCATGACGCTGCTGTCGATCATTCCGCTGATCCTGATCATGACGACTTCGTTTACGCGAATCATCGTCGTCCTGTCGTTTGTCAGGTCGTCGCTTGGGACTCAGCAAAATCCTCCCAATCAGGTTCTGATCGGGCTGGCGCTGTTCTTGACGCTGTTTACGATGCGCCCCGTCTATAACGATATTTATCATAATGCGATTCAGCCATACAATGAAAACAAGATTACTCAGCAAGAAGTGTTCGACAGGTCTGAAAACCGCATGAAGGAATTCATGTATAAGCAGGCCGACAAAAAAGACGTCAAGCTGTTCAAGGATATGGATCAAAAAAACGAACGAAAGAAGATCAAATATCGTACATATAAGGACATTCCGTTTACGGTAATGGCACCGGCCTTTATCTTAAGCGAATTGAAAACCGCATTCAGCATCGGCTTTTTGCTGTTCATACCGTTTATGATCATCGACCTGGTCGTGGCCAGCATCCTGATGTCGATGGGGATGATCATGTTGTCCCCGATCATGATCTCGCTTCCGTTCAAGATTTTGCTGTTTGTTTTGGTCGACGGTTGGTACCTTTTGGTCGAATCGCTCGTTCAAAGTTTCAATTAAGGGGGCAGGCAAATGAGTATTGAAGTCGTAACAGATGTGATGCGTGACGCGTTGGTTCGCGTTCTGATCGTCTCGGCACCTGTCATTTTAGTTGCAATGATCGTCGGCTTGATCATCAGTATTTTTCAGGCGACAACGCAGATTCAGGAACAGACGTTGAGTTTTGTTCCCAAGCTGGCAGCAATCTTCATCACGCTGATCATAGCGGGAAATTTCATGATAAACATTTTGCTTGAATTTACTCGGCATATTTTCAGAATGATCAGCAACTTGTGAGGTGAAAAGCATGAGCATGGTGCAGATCCAAATATTAGGTTTGATTGCATGCCGCGTGTTTTCGTTCATGTCAGTTGCCCCGATTCTTTCTGAAAAGAATTTTCCGAATCTTTGCAAGCTGATTCTTGGAGGCGGGTTGATTCTGTCGGCATTTTCGCTTGCAGCAGCCTTTGAAGAAGAAGTTGCCTTGGCCGTCTTCGTTTTGATGGCAGTCAAGGAAACGATTTTTGGCTTGGCGATGGGATATTTATGCCGACTGGTTTTTTTCGGGGTCATGATTACGGGCCAGTTCATTGATTTTCAGGACGGTTTCATCATGGCGCAGGCATACGATCCGACGATGCAGTCATCAACCTCGCAATTTGGCAAAATGTACTATTGGCTTGCAATCATGGTCTTTTTTGCCAGCGGGTTGTACAGGCAGATGATCAGAGGTCTGATGACATCGTTTGACATCGTCAGTCTCGGATATCCGACTTTGACGGACGAATCGATCGGAGGAATCGTCAAGCTGTTTGCCAAGACGTTTGAGATGGCCTTCAACATGGGAGCACCGATCATTATTTCGATTCTCGTAATCGATATCGTGCTTGGAATTTTATCGCGTTCGATTCCGCAGCTGAACGTTTTGATGCTGTCGTTGAACGTGAAAACGACAGTCAGTTTTATTATCTGCATGCTGGTTTTGCCGAACATGGTCGATTTTTTGGCAGGCAACTTTTCAGAGATGATTCAAAATATGGCCGACTTTATCAAATCAATCGCTTAGGAGAGGCAGGTGAGAAGTGATATGGGAGACAAGGATGGAAAAACAGAAAAACCCACCCCGAAGCGGATTCGTGATTCACGGAAACGCGGTGAGGTAGCAAAGAGCCCGGATGTCGTTGCGGCAGTCGCGTTGTTTGTCTTTGCGATGCTATTTGTTCCACTTTGCGAATTTTCCATAAACCACTTCTCGCCTTATTTTGTCAATTATCTTGAGATGCTGGCAAATCCCGATCAGATGATCAGAAGCTTGGGAAAAATTGCGTTTCAGGCAATTTTGATGATTTTTATCATGACGGGGCCGTTCATGCTGATTGCGATCGTGATCGGCATCGTCGGCAACATCGTCCAGGTCGGACTGCTCTTTACGGCGACTCCGATCAAGCCGAATTTCAAAAAACTCAATCCGCTGAACGGCCTTAAGCAGATGTTCAGTCTGAGAGCATTGCAGAATCTGGCCAAGTCGCTGGTCAAGCTGATTATCGTCGGATACCTTTGCTACAAGAAATACGTTGAAACGATTCCGACTCTGACGAGCCTGTCTGAAGTCGGAACGGGCAAGGTCCTGTTGTTCATGCTGAACATCTGCAAGGACCTTGCGACGCAGATCGGCATCCTGCTTGTCGTTGTGTCTGTTTTTGACTATGCGTTTCAACGCTACACGCATATGAAGAGCTTGAAGATGTCAAAACAGGAAATCAAAGATGAAATGAAGCAAATGGAAGGCGATCCTCAGGTCAAGGCCCAACGCAAAGCCAAGCACCGCGAAATGATTCGAAATGCGGTCGCGCAGGTCAAAGATGCCACGGTTGTTTTAGCCAACCCGACGCACCTGGCAATCGCGATCAAATATGATGCGGAAGGTGCCGGCGTTCCCCAGGTTTTGGCCAAAGGGGCCGATGACGTGGCAATGAGAATCAAGGAAGAAGCCAAAAAGCAAAACGTGCCGATCATCGAAAACAAACCGTTGGCACGAGCGCTTTATCCTAAAGTCGATGCCGGCGATTTTATTCCGGTCGAATTTTATGAAGCCATCGCAGAAGTCATTGCTCTTGTTTACAAGCTTGAGCAGGAAGCAAAAGGAAAGATTTAGTCAGGAGGAAGTAAGTTGGACAATAAAGCGAAAGCAAAAAAGGGCGGGTTGACGCCCGCTGAAATTGTAATCTCTTTTCTTGTCATAGGCATCGTCGGATTGATCATCATTCCGCTCCCGACGTCATTGCTTGATATTTTCATCGTTACGAACTTGACGATTGCAATTAATATTTTGCTCATTACGTTGTTTACCAAATCAGTTTTGGAATTTTCGACTTTTCCGACTGTTTTGCTGATTACGACGATGTTTAAACTCGGTTTGAACATGTCGTCGACGCGCTCCATCCTGACGACGGGAAACGGCGGACACGTGATTGAGGCCTTTGCCGATGTCGTGGCCGGCGAAAATTACATCGTCGGCATTATCCTGTTCGTGATCATCATGATCGTTCAGTTGGTCGTCGTGACAAATGGTTCAGGTCGTGTCTCCGAAGTTTCTGCTCGTTTTACTTTGGATGCGATGCCCGGCAAGCAAATGGCGATCGACTCTGACTTGAATTCAGGGGCGATTACTGAAGAACAAGCAAGACAGCGTCGCAAGGATCTGCAGCGCGAAGCTGATTTCTACGGATCGATGGATGGTGCTTCAAAGTTCGTTAAAGGTGATGCGATCGCCGGAATCATCATCGTGCTGGTCAATCTGATCGGCGGAACCATCATTTTTACTGCCAAAGGAGATTTGTCGATTACAGATGCGCTCAGCCAGTTCGGGAAATTGGCGATCGGTGACGGTTTGGTAAGTTCCGTCCCGTCGCTTCTGATTTCCCTGGCAACCGGCGTGATCGTAACGCGTTCTGAAGACAACAGCACTTTTGGGACTGATATCGCAAGCGACGCATTGAGAAATCCGCAGCTTTTCAAAGTCGTCGGGGTCATCCTGCTGGTTTTGGCGCTCGTCCCTGGATTTCCAAAGATTCCTTTCATCGCGCTGTCACTGGCAATGTTTGCCGCCAACGTCTTGGTCAAGCAAAAAGAAGAACAAAGAATCAAGGAAAGAATCAAGGAAGAACAGACGCTTGCATTGCAGCGCAAGAAAGAAGAGCAGGAAGAAGACGACGACGTGGCATCGTTTCAGGTCGAGCCGTTGTCGATTGAAATCGGCTATGGCCTGATTCCTTTGGTCGACAGCACGATCGACAACAGTCTGATGAACAGAATTTCTGCCATCAGACGGCAAACGGCTCATGAGCTCGGAATTTTGGTCAGTCCGGTTCGCATTCGCGACAACCTGTATCTGAACGCCAACGACTATTCGATCAAAATTCGCGGCAATGAAGTCGGGCACGGAGACATCTATCCTGACAAATACATGATCATCAGCCAGTCTGATGACGGAAGCTTCCCGTTCCAGGGAATTCCGACCAAGGAACCGGCCTTTCAGCTCGATGCGCTTTGGATCGATGAAAAGGATAAGGAAAATGCAGATCTGCAAGGCTTCACGGTGATCGAACCGCTGACGGTCATTGCAACGCACCTTAAGGAAATCATTCATGCGCATGCGCCGGAGCTTCTTGGCAGACAGGAAGTGCAAAAGCTGCTTGAAGGCATCAAGGCCAACAACAACGTCGTCATCGATGAATTGATTCCTGATATCATGCGTTTGGGCGAAGTCGAAAAGGTTCTTCAAAATCTGCTTGAAGAAAACGTTCCGATCAATGACTTGGCCACGATTCTTGAAACTCTGGCCGATTACGGAACGGTTACAAAAGATACCGAAGTTTTGACCGAGTACGTCCGTCAAGGACTCAGGCGAACGATTGCCAATAAATATGCGGATGAAAACGATCGTATCAACGTGGTCACGATTCATCCGAAAGTCGAAGAGATGGTTTCGCAAAGCATTCAAAAGACCGCAACCGGATCATATCCGGTAATGAAGCCTGATTCCGTCAACAAGATTTTGACCGCAATCGGCGACATTTCGCAACAAATGGCGGCACAAAACATGAACTACGTCATTTTGACGTCGCCAAAGATTCGTTTGGCCTTCAGAAAACTGATCGCATTCAACTTTCCTGACGTTGCAGTGCTTTCGTTGAATGAAATTCCAAATGAAATCGCAATTGAATCAATCGGGAACATTGAAATCTGATGCAGCGGATTAATCAAAGAAAGGGGCAGTGCCGTTTCATGTACGAGGTTGATCGAGAACAGGAAATATTGAAATACTTGCCCTTGGTAGAACGTGTTGCCAACCGCATCTCCATCAAAAATACTGAATATGAATATGATGATCTGTATAACATCGGTGTTATTGGTTTGATTGATGCAATGCAGAAGTTTGATTCGTCAAAGAAAGTTCCGTTTGAAAACTATGCGGCCATCAGAATTCGCGGAGCCATCATCGATGAAGTCAGACGCCATTCAAAAATATCTCGTTACAAAATGGGGAACGTCAACAGTTTCTATCAGGCTAAGCAAGAACTTGAACAGGAAATGAAACGTGAAGTGACCGACAAGGAAATCATGAAGAAGATGGGAATCACCTCATCCCAGCTGGGCGACATTTATGACAGCATTCAATACCTTTCATCGGTTTCGCTTGAAAGCACGCTTTATTCAAATAACGACGAAACGGTCATGGTTCAAGACACGCTAAGGGATTCCAAGGCTCCGAGCGGAGAGAAGGAATTAATGAAGCAAGAGAGAAGAAAAGAACTGGTTGAAGCAATCAAGCGTCTCTCGGAACGTGAACAGCTCGTTTTGAGTCTGTATTACGAAGAAGATGCGACATTAAAAGAAATAGCCGCAATTTTGGATGTTTCGATTGCCCGCGTTTCACAGATTCACGGCCGGGCGATTGCCAAGATCAGAGGCTACATTGAGGAGGCAAATCAGGAATGATCAGATCAATTGATACCTTGAAAAGCAATTTTGAAGTACTTCAAAAGAGGCAGGAAGCAATTTCTGCAAATATTGCCAACGTAAATACGAACGGTTATCAAGAAAAGAAACTGTTTCAGTCGACGCTGAAAAACGTTCAGCTGCACAACTTCATGGGAGGATTAAAAAATGAACAGCGAGTCAACGTCGGAAATTTCACGTTCGGAAATCAGATAGACGGTTCATATTTGAATACGCAGTCCGGTGCGATGCATGAAACGGACTTGAAAACTGATTTTGCGATCAACGGAGCAGGCTACTTCACGGTTCGCATGAACAACGGTCAGATCGGCTATACGAGAAACGGCAACTTTACCGAAAATCGTCAGGGACAGCTGGTAACTCAGGAAGGATATGCCGTTCTTGGAGCAAACGGCCAGGTGATCCAAGCAAATGAAGCCAATCCGAACTTCATGATCGTTTCGTTCAACAATGCGTCCGCTTTGCAAAACCAAGGCAATACGATCTATACGAGCAATACCGCAGGAACGCAGATCAGAAGCGAGGTCGTGCAGGGCATGCTTGAAGGATCGAATACGGATACGGCACAAAACATGGTGGATCTGATTCAGACTTCACGTGAATTTGAAGCCAACCAGAAAGTTTTAAGCACTGCCAACCAGACGCTCAGCAAAGCCGTAAATGAGCTTGGCAAGATTTAGCGGAGGATTTAACAATGAACATGAGTCAGATTTTGTCCATCAGTCGTTCGGGGCTTAATGCCTATCAACGCGAAATGGACGTCGTTTCAAACAACCTTGCGAACGTCGATACGCTCGGATACAAGGACAAACGAACAACGTTTCAGGAACTTTTGAACAACGGAACCAACGCAAACGAGGTCGGTCTGTCGCAAAATGCCGGCAACGTTGCCATCAATGCCGGATTAAACGTGCAACAGGTCAACGAAAATTCAATCCAGGGAGCGTTCAAATCGACTGCCGGAACTTATGATCTGGCAATTGACGGCGAAGGATACTTCGGAGTCAGGGACGGTGCAAACAATCTGTACCTGACAAGAGACGGCAGCTTCAGACGCGATGTCGACGGAAACCTTGTGACGAGCAAGGGAATGAAGGTTGAAGTTCAATCAAACGTTCCTTCAAGTCAGTGGCCGAAAGACGGCGAGGTCAGCATTTCGACATCCGGTTACGTTTCGATCGGAAACGTCAGAGTCGGGCGCATCCTGCTGTTTCGTCCGCAAAATTCGATCGATATGAACGACATCGGGAACAATCTTTACCGTTGCGACGGGAACTTGATTTCGTCGGCAAATAACAACGCCGGGTTCGGTCAGATCAATCAAGGCCTGGTCGAAATGTCAAACGTTGACGTTGCCGATACGATGTCTAAAATGATCATCACCCAGCGCGCTTATCAGATGAACAGCAAGGCCCTGCAGTCGACGGACGAAATGTTGCAGACGATCAACAAGTTTACGGAATAATAATGGGGAATGATGTCTCGTGATTAAATTTACGCATATCAGCAAAAAATATGACAACGGAAATTATGGTCTAAAAGATGTTTCCTTTAAGATTGAACAAGGGGAATTTGTCTACGTCGTCGGAAAAAGCGGTGCGGGCAAGTCGACTCTGCTCAAAATGTTCAATCGTGAAGAAATGCCGACATCCGGCGAAATCTCAATGGGAAACGTCAAGATTTCGAGATTGAAGAACAATCAGGTCTATAAGTTGAGACGCCAGGTCGGCGTAATCCGGCAAAAGGATTTGTTTTTGCCTAATCGAAGCGCATATGAAAACGTCGAATATGTTCTGAGTGCGTGCGAGGTTCCGGAAGAAGAATGGGACAAGCGGATTTTGGATGCATTTACGACCGTTGGCATGTGGAATTTTCGCGAGCATCGTACATATGAGTTGTCAATCGGACAACAGAAGAAAATCGCGATTGCAAGGGCAATCGTGACTTCGCCTCCGGTTTTGATCGCAGATGAGGCGACGGCCAATCTGGACAACCGGTCGGCGATGGACATAATGAAGCTTTTTAACAAGATCAACCGGCAGGGAATGACGGTCGTGTTTGCGACGCATGATTCGACGATGGTGAATACGCTGCGTCGGCGAACGTTGGAGCTTTCTTTCGGCAATTTGATCAGGGATGACAGAAAAGGCGGGTATTCGGCAACGAATGATCCTAAAAACGTGTATGTATGGTAGACGCGAACGGAAGGTCAAGAGACTGACCGATATTTGAAATAATCATAGCGTCATACCGGAATTACAAATTGATTTTAAATTCAGTTCAAAATATAAGCTCTGCATTTTAAAGGAAAAATCACAAAAATTACAAATTTCAGATAAATCGTTCTATATTTTAGGCTAAAAATCACAGAAACTCCGCATAGTAACACGCGTAGTTTACTTAAAATCGCTTCATTATCAACCGATATGAATAGCATGGGATCGCTGTCAGGTTAATATGTTTTTGTGAGGTGAAAGTGGTTTTTTGCTTGATCTACACAGAGGTCAATTAGGATTAATTTCAGTTTGAAAGGAAAATTATCATGAATAACAAGACAAAGAATATTGTACAAAAACTAGTGCCGGTGTTTGTCACGATCATAGCGGCAATTGCCGGATATTTCCTGTGCGTGCCGACAAACGTTGTCGCATACTGGGTATTAGCAGTTATTTTGATTGTTGCGCAAGCAGTTTATCTCGTTTTCGGCGGCAAGATTGCCAGCCAGACGGGCGTCGGCACGAACCTGAAGTTCATTGAAGAACACATGGAACAAATTGCCAACGGTGATTTGAGAAGCGTTGACGAATTGGCCGATACAGAAGACGACATTACGGACATGGGTCGAATCGCAACGGCTCTTCATGCAGTCGGTAATACGTTCAAGGGCTTTGCCGTTCAATGGGGCGAAGATACGAAGGACAACGAAAAGATGGTCGCAACGCTGTCATCTGCTTGCGGCAAGGCCAAAACCTCAACGGAAAGCGTCGGTGACACGCTTTCAACGCTTTCCGATACTTCACAGGTTTTGGCACAGCATGCGCAAACGGCAACGGAAGACATCGACTCGCTTTCTTCAGACATTGAAAATATCAATGACGTGATCGGACGTCTCGGCGAATCTGCCGACAAGTCCCAGGAAACGAATCAGCGCAATACTGAAATCATGGGTGCCGTATCCAAGTCATGGAGCGCAGAACGCGAAAACCAGGCACGTCTCGTCAAGGAAATGGACGAAATGAACAAGGACATCCAAAACATCGGCAACATCGTTTCTTTGATCAACGACATTTCGGAACAAACGAACCTGCTTGCCTTGAACGCTTCCATTGAAGCTGCACGCGCGGGTGAAGCCGGCAAGGGCTTTGCGATCGTTGCCGAAGAAGTTCGTTCTTTGGCTGAACAGTCAGGCAATTCCACGAAGAGCATTCGTGAAATCATCGAACAAATCAGAAACAAGTCCGAAAGAATCACGAGCGATCTGAACGCTGCTTATGACAACGGCGAAGAACAAAACGAAGAACTCGGTCAGGCAATGGTTGCTTCACGCGACATTTCTGACATCGTTTACGAATTCGCGCAAGGCATCAAAGAGATGCAGACAAGCATTCAAGGCGTTGTTGACGTCAAGGATCGAGTAACGGATGCTTATATGAACATCGCAGAAGAAATCAGCCAGACTTCAGCCGGAACGCAACAGGTTGCTGCAAGCTTCGAAGACGTGCGCGATCTGATCTCTGAATTTGAAAAGAGCGTTGATGAGTTGCAGGAAGCTGCTGACATCAAGAAACTTCAACAGGAAGCTTTTAAACTGTAAAACTAAACGATGAAAGGAATTGGCGGCAAAATGGAACAATATGTAGTATTTAAAAGTCATGATCAGCTTTTCGGATTGCCTGTAACCATTGTTCGTCGTGTTGTTGAGACAAACAAATTCATTCCGCTTCCGGAAGTTGCCGATTATGTTTTGGGCGTTTACGAATATGAAGAACAAATGCTTCCGATTATTGATCTGGGACGCAAGCTTTTCAACGATTTTACGGAACAGACGCAAGAGGCCAAGGTCATCTTGTGCAACTGGAAAGAACAATCGCTTGGAATCTACGTTGAAAAGATCGTCGGAATCGTTTATCTCGAAACGAATGATAATGAAAAAGAACTTGAAAAGGCAAAATTAAAGCGGGGCTATGTCGGCAAGTTCCTCAAGATGAAAGACGACGTTGTCATTTCGCTTGAACTTGATTATTTATTCGATAACAAGGAAGCTGATGGACTCATGGAGTCACTTGATGATTTGGAAGCTGATCAGGCTTTGAAATCCAGTGCTTCTGAGGACGGGGAAAATGAGTAGCGACGATATCAGGGTCGGAATTGCTGATTACAAAATCGGACAGGCTCCGCATCGCATCATGACGGTCGGACTTGGTTCCTGCATCGGAACGATCATCTATGATGAAAAAAGCAAAGTCGGCGGATTGAGCCACATCATGCTGCCGGACAGCAAGCCGTTTGCGGCAAAGTCTGACGTCAATCCGGCCAAATTTGCCGATACGGCAATTCCCTTGATGTATCAGCAGCTAAAAAGAAAGGTGCCAAACGGACGTTTTAAGGCAAAAGTCGTTGGCGGGGCAAATATGTTTTCTTTCAAATCCGCAACGTCAGGAACCGGCAATATCGGACAGCGAAATGCCGAAGCCGTCATGGAGGTTTTAAAGGAACTGCGTATTCCGGTCGTATCATCGCATACAGGAGGAAATTCGGGGAGGACGATGATTGTTGACCTCAATGACTTCACCTGCATGGTGAGGATCGTGCATCAAGATGTGATTTATATTTAGAAGGGAAGATACCTCGTTGATAAGAGTATTAATAGTTGATGATTCAGCTTTCATGCGCAAAGTAATCACTGACCTTTTGAAAAAGATGAATGGTGTTGAACCGGCTGAGATCGCCAGAAACGGCAAGGCTGCGGTTGATTACTTGGCAGCCCACAATGACATCGATCTCGTGCTGATGGACATTGAAATGCCGATCATGAATGGTATCGAAGCCTTAAAACAAATCAAGCAGAAATACTCAACTCCGGTTATTATGCTTAGCGCATTGAGCAACAAGGAAATTACGATCGAAGCTTTGGAACTTGGCGCAACGGATTTCGTAACGAAGCCCGTTAACCTGACTGCAATCGAAAGCGATTGGACGCGCGACCTGGAAAGAAAGATCAAAGGCTCGCAGATGAAAAAAAACGAGCGGCTTCATCCGACGATTGAACGAGACAAAAAACTTCGCCGGGAAGTTGCGCTCAAGGAAAAGAAGACGGATGTGGAACTCAACCGCGGCATCCATGCTTTGGTGATCGGTTCTTCAACCGGCGGACCAAGATCGCTTTTGACTGTGGCAAAGGCTTTGCCAAGAAGATCCAAGGTTCCGATTTTTATTGTTCAGCACATGCCGAAAGGTTTTACGAAATCATTTGCTGAAAGGCTCGATGCCGAATGCGGACCGCACGTCGTTGAAGCACAGGACGGAATGTCGGTCGAGCCGAATACGGTTTATCTGGCTCCTGGCGATTATCATATGACGACGGACGGCATCAAGATTTACTTGAATCAGGAACCAAAGCTTCACGGAACCAGACCTGCAGTCGACTATCTGTTCAAAAGCGCAGCTAAGGCCTATCGCAATCATCTGGTCGCGGTCATCCTGACCGGCATGGGCCATGACGGTGCTGACGGAATGGTTGAGATTGCTAAAAACGGTGGGTATAATTTTGCGCAAAACAAAGAAACGTGCGTCGTCTTCGGAATGCCGAGGGCCGCAATTGAAAAAGACGTCGTAAACGAAGTCCTCGGACTTGATGAGATTGCAACTAGAGTAAATCGGATTGTTAGGTGATCAAGATGGCAATGAACTTTGATTTTTTCAACAAATGGGTGCAGGATAATTTGGGCATTCGTTTGGAAGCATATAAGGAACGTCAAATGCAGCGTCGAATCGGAAATATTATGCAGACGACGGGAGCCAAGACTTTGGAAGAATATGCGAAGATTCTTTCAAAAGACAGCAAGGCTCGCGAAGATTTTATCGAGCATTTGACGATCAACGTGACTGAATTCTACAGAAACAAAGATATTTTCGACGAGTTCGAAGACGTTTTGAAAAAAATCGTGGTAAAGAATACGTCAAGACCAAAGATTTGGAGCGCGGCCTGCTCTACCGGGGCTGAACCGTACACGCTCGCAATGATTCTTGACAAAAACAAAATCAACGGTTCGATCGTCGCGACGGATATCGACAAGGTTATCCTGGACAAGGCGAAAAGCGGAAGATATTCTTTGCACGAGCTTAAGAACGTTTCAAAAACAGATATCAGCAATTATTTTTCAAAAAGAGAAGATGGCGATTACGAAGTAAAGCCCGGTTTGAAGCAAAAAATTACTTTCAAACGACACGATTTGCTGAAGGATCGCTACGAAAGTCGCTGCGACGTGATCGTGTGTCGGAACGTGACGATCTACTTCAAGCCTGATGCCCGTGACGAAGTTTATCAAAATTTTGCTGATGCGCTCAACAAGGGCGGAATTTTCTTCACCGGTGCAACGGAAACGATCAATAATCCCGAACAGTTCGGATTGAAGAAGGTTGCTTCATTCATCTATCAAAAGGCATAAGCTGAAGAGAAGGAGGAAAAAAATTCATGGCTGATGATAACAGTGTTTATCGCGATCTCTTCTTTGAAGAAAGTGATGACAATTTACAAACATTAAACGACAGTATTCTTGAACTTGAACAGGAACCGGACAACATTGACCTGATCAACAGCATCTTCCGCGTTGCCCATACCTTGAAAGGCATGTCCGCAACGATGGGATATGACGTTATGACCAAACTTACGCATAAGATGGAAGACATGTTCGACCTTTTCAAAACCGGCAAAATGAAGGTCAACACGGATCATATCTCGCTTGTTTTCAAGTGCCTGGACAAGCTGCAGGAACTTGTTGACGATCTGCGCGACGATAAAGAGCTTGAAGAAAGCCAGATTACGGATCTTTGGAACGAGCTTGATCGCGTCGAATCATCTGCAGGCGCAGGCGAAGCCGAAGCTCCTGCTCCGGTTGAGGAACATGACGAAGGTGCTTTGTCGACGAAATTCGAATGTTATGACGATGCCGATACGGACGTCGTCAATGATGCCAAGGCTGGCGGGATGAACGCTTATACGATTGCGATTCGTCTTGATAAAGATACGATGCTCAAAGGGCCGCGCGTGTTCCTGATTACGGAACATCTCGAAAAAGACGGCGAGATCATCAGGACGGAACCATCGGCCGACTTGCTTGAAGAAGGAGATTTCGATACTGATTTCAGAATGATCTATCTGACCAAGGACAGCGTTGACGAAGTCAAGAGTATCATCGAATCAAATACGGAAATCGACAGCTATATCGTTGAAGAATTCAAGGAACCCGCTGCTGAAGAAGAAAAAGCCGAAGAAAAACCTGAAACAGAAGAAAAGAAAACAGAAGAAAAACCTGCTGAAGAAAAGAAGCCGGCCGCAAAGAAACCTGCAGCCAAAACGCAGGCACCTGCGCACAAGGCTAAAAACCAGGCAATTCGTGTCGATCTGACAAGGCTTGATCGATTCTTGAACCTCGTTTCAGAAATCGTGGTTTACCGCAATCAGTTGGAAGACGCAACTGATCGCGAAAGCATCGGCGAGATTCGCGATTCTTTGGAGCAGGTTTCCCGATTGACTTCCGAATTGCAGGATCTTGTTTTGAAGATCCGCATGCAGCAAGTCAGCGTCGTCTTCTCTCGCTTCCCGCGCATGGTGCGCGACTTGTCCAACCAGTTGAACAAGGAAATGAAGCTTGAAATCATCGGTGAAGAAACGGAATTGGACAAGACGGTCGTTTCTGAACTTTCAGAACCGTTGATTCACTTGCTCAGAAATTCAGCGGATCACGGCATTGAAGATCCTGAAACAAGAAAGAAGCTCGGCAAGCCTGAAGTCGGGACGATTACCCTTGCGGCTTATCAGGAAGGAAACAAGGTTTTGATCACGCTGTCTGACGACGGTAAAGGATTGAAGCCTGAAATCATCAAGGCAAGTGCTGAAAAGAAGGGCATCGATACGACGGGAATGACCGATCGCGAGCTTCAAATGCTTGTCTTCCACCCGGGATTCTCGACTGCCAAGAAGATTACGAACATTTCAGGACGCGGTGTTGGTCTTGATGCCGTTCAGGCAAAGATTGCCGAACTTGGCGGATCCATCGAAATGGACAGCAAAGTTGATGTCGGAACGACATTTATCATAAAATTACCATTAACTTTATCAATTATTCAAGCTTTAATGGTACAAATTGGTAAGGAGAGTTTTGCGATTCCGTTGGATGTTGTTGAACGCGTCGTAATGGTTCGCGAAAAAGACATCATGCAAACCTCCAATCAAGAAGTATGCAAGTTCCAGGAAGGCTTGATTCCGATCATCAGAACGGACAAGCTGCTTCAAGTGCCGTCTTCTTCATCAGACAAGAAGTATGCGATCATCGTCAAGATCGGCAAGCAATACTACGGCGTGCTGGTCGACAAAATGGTCGGACAGCAGGAAATCGTTATCAAAAAGATCGATCCGATGCTTCAAAAGATCAAGAAGTACCAGGGCGCAACGATTCTTGGAAACGGCTCAATTGCTTTGATTCTTGACGTAAATGCAATTTGCAACAGTCGACAGTAAGGAGCGTTGTCATGGCTAAGAGATACACCGATTTAGAACTTGACGGACTGAAAGAAATCATGAATATCGGCGGCGGAAATGCTGCAACGAGCATTTCGCAAATGGTGAACAGCAAAATCGACATGAAGGTTCCGAGCGTGGAAATCTTGTCATACGGAGATTTATACAAGCGCGTGATAGCCGATGATGTTGAAGTGCATGCGATTTTAAGCCGATTCGTGGGCGATTTTGAAGGAGCATTGCTGTTCGTGCTTTCTGACGCTGCAGCAGACAAGCTTGCCGGACTGATGATGGGAAGCGATGTCGAAGGAGTTTCCAGAGAAGTCAAGGCTTCAGCCGTAAGCGAGCTGACGAACATCGTGGCAAACTCGTTTCTTCGGGCAATCGGGACGATGCTTAACATCCAGCTGATTGCTTCATTGCCTGCAACCTCATATGATTATTTCGGTGCCGTAATTTCAAGCGCATATATGGCGTTGGATCAGTATGACGAGCAGGTAATGGTAATCAGAAACGAGTTCTTGTATATGGATGACAAGCTGGATGCATCGCTGTTTTTGATACCTGAAGTCGGCATGCTTGACAGAATGTTTAAGTCATTAGGAATTTGAGAGGAGATAACTACAGTGGCAAAAAGAATTTTAATCGTAGACGACGCGGTCTTCATGCGTATGAAATTGAAGGACATTTTGGAAAAGAACGGCTATGAAGTAGCCGGAGAAGCACAAAACGGCCAGGAAGCTTTTGACAAGTATCAAGCTGAAAAGCCGGATCTTGTCACGATGGACATCACGATGCCTGAAGTTGACGGACTTCAAGCCTTGAAGATGATCAAGCAGGCAGATGCCAACGCCAAAGTCGTTATGTGCAGTGCCATGGGTCAGCAAGGCATGGTTATGGATGCGATCAAGTCAGGTGCCGTTGACTTCATCGTTAAGCCGTTCGATACGGAACGCGTTATCCAGTCCTTGGACAAAGCGCTTTCTTAATGATTTGGAGATGATATTATGCAGATGATCATGTTCAAAATGAGCGATGAGTATTATCTGATTTCAGCTAAGTCGGTTGAAGAAATCATCGATACGGTTCCGATTACATACGTTCCGCTTGCTCCGAACTGGGTCAAGGGGTTGATCAACCTTCGCGGCAACGTGATGACCGTAATCGGATTATCCGAGCTGATCGGGATTCCTTCTCCTGAAAAATGCATGAACATCCTCATTATGAAAAATGAAGAAAATGAAGAAGAGCGAAAAGGACTTCTGATCGAAGAAGTCAGCGAAGTCGTCGACATCAACGAGGAAGACATCGAGCTTCCGCCTGAGAAGTCGGATCAGACGTCTTACGTCGGAGTCGTTTCGTTCGAAGACAAGGTTGCCAATGTCGTCAACGTTTCAAAAATGATTTTTGAAGAAAACACGGCAAAGGCATAAAAACAGTCAGCAGTTAGTTGTTTGATCAGGAATTTAAATCGGAAAAGGAAGGATACATGTGGATCAGGTACTGTCGCAAGAAGAAATCGACGCTCTTCTCAACGCAATGAACACCGGTGAGATCAGCGAAGATACAATCGAAGAGGAAAAAAACGATGCGCCTAAAGTCAGAGAATACGACTTCAGACGCCCAACGCGCCTTTCAAAAGAATATATCAATACCTTGCACATGATCTTCGAGGACTTTTCCAAGATGACCGGTAATGTATTGTCAACGCAGCTCAGGACGAACGTGTCCGTTGATCTGGCCGCAATCGAACAAATCAGCTACGACGAATTCATGCATTCGATTCCAAGAGTAACCTTGCTTGGGATGTTCCACTCCGAGCCTTTAAAAGGCACGCAGCTGTTGGAAATCAATCCCCAGTTATGCAGCTTGATGGTTGAACTTTTATGCGGGGGACTCGACGTCAGGACGCAGCATCCGGACGAAAAGATTGCTTCGCTTGAATCGTTTTCGGATATTGATCTGGCATTGATGCGTGAACTGTTCAAGGAAATCGTGAATGTTTACAAGACGTCATGGAAAGATATCGTTGAGCTCAATTCGAAGTTTGACACAATCGATACGAATCCGCAGCTTTCACAGGCAATGTCGCCAAATGAACCAGTCGTGTTAGTAACCTTTACAGTCAAGGTGTTTGAAATCAGCACTTTCATCAACTTATGCATTCCATATGTCTTCTTTGAAGGTATTTTGGACAAATTAAGTATCCGTAATTGGTTCGATTCCAGCAAAGACGACAATGAAGATGATTCACTTGAAATCAAACGCGGATTGAACAACGTCGAGATGGTGATCGAGACGAAACTTGGCGATGCGCAAATGAGTTTTGCGGACTTCTTGAACTTGGAAGCAGGGGATGTCATTCGACTGGATAAGAAGACGACTTCACCGCTGGAAACTTATATTGAAGGTGAACCATTCTTTTATGTCAAGCCAGGTCAAAAGGATGGACAGTTGGCAATCGAATTACTGGATAAGATGGAAGGAGAAGAAGATCAATGAGCGACGGTTTATCACAAGCAGAAATTGATGCATTGATGAATGGCGGTTCAGCCGCAGCAGAAGATGACAGCAAAGAAGAAAAAGTAGAAGAAAAGACGGAACAATCTGAAGCAGAGATTGAAAAAGAAGCCGTGGAAGATGCGACGCTTGACGTTGACGATGAGATCATCGCCGGCATGGACGAACAGGCTCGAATGGACCTGATCGGAGAAGTCGGCAACATCTCGATGTCGCAGGCGGCAACGACGCTTTCTTCGATTCTTAATCACCGCGTTTCGATTACGACGCCAAGAGTAACGAAGGTCAGATTCGCTTCCTTGATGGAAGGAATCAAAACGCCTAAGGTCGCAACGACGGTTGAATATAAGGAAGGCGTGATCGGGACGAACCTGATGCTTTTACAGGTCAGGGATGCTTCGATCATTGCCGACCTGATGATGGGCGGTCCCGGAAACGCCAAAGAGGATGCCGAATTCGGGGATCTGGAATTAAGCGCCGTTGCTGAAGCCATGAACCAGATGATCGGTTCTGCTTCAACTTCCATGGCAACGATGATCAATCGCAAGGTCGATATTTTGCCGCCAACGGTCAAACTTTGGGGAGAACCGGACAACATCAGCTATGACGGCATCAATCCCGACAGCATCGTCTATCGAATTTCGTTCAATCTGGACGTTGAAGGACTGATTGAAAGTGAAATCATGCAGATTTTCACGAAAGAAATGGTCAACGATATTGCGGCCGCAATGATGGCCGACAAGGCAACGGTCGTTAACGATCGCGAGGTTCCTGCAGAAGAGCAGCCGGCACCGGCCGCACCGCAGCCTGAACCGGCTCCGGCTGCTGCTCCGACCCCTCAACCGCAGCCGCAAGCTCAGCCTCAGCCACAACCGCAAGTCGCACCGCAGCCGGCACCGCAACCGAAGCAGCCGCCTGTTGAAGTCAGTCAGCCTTCGTTCCAAACGCTCGATGGTCATGCACAGGGCGAAGGAGACAATCTTGACCTGTTGATGGACATTCCGCTTAACTTGAGCGTCGTGCTCGGAACAAGCAGGAAGTCCGTGCGTGAGATTCTCAGTTTCAACACCGGTTCGGTTATCGAACTTGAGAAACTGACCGATGAGCCGCTTGATATTTTGCTCAACGGCAAACTGATCGCTCAAGGCGAAGTCGTCGTCATCAATGACAACTTTGGCGTTCGCATCACGAATATTTTGTCACAGAGCCAAAGAATCAATAACATGAGATAAGCAAAGAGTGTCACTTAATGTTCTTATACTTTAAGTGACCTTTTTTGCAGACGGAGGAATAAATTGATGAAGAATATGTATACGGAATTCTATGATAATTGTCAATATGGTAGCATGGATGCAGAGTTTTACTATGAACTTGGCAGAACGCTTGAGAAAATTAATGCAAGACAGGCGTATCTTTGCTATGAGCAGGCACTGATGTATGCCGAAGATAGCGAAAAGACTGCAACGTATCGTGCAGAGCTGGACAGATTGTCTGGTGCCGGGGTGAATGTTCCTCATGTTTCGGTTGTGATTCTCAATTACAACAAGCCAGATCTTACACTACAGTGCATACATAGTATAGAGAAGAACAGTTACAGGGATTCATGCGAGATTGTTGTTGTTGACAATGATTCTGGGGATAATTCAGTTGAATTGTTGAAGAAGGAAAAAGTTGTGCTTGTTGAAAACAAGGTAAATCGGGGATTTCCGGGAGGATGCAATGACGGAATTGCCGCAGCCGATGCGGGAAATGATATCTTCCTGCTCAACAATGATACAATTATGATGCCTAATGCGATTTTTACCTTGAGGATGGCTCTTTATTCTGATGACAAGGTCGGGGCAACCGGTTCCGTTAGCAACAATGTTTCAAACTTGCAGCAGATTACGGAAAATCTGCAGCCGGATGAATATGTTGATTATGCAATAAGAAATAATATTTCGGATCCCTTGAAGCATGAAGAAAAGATCTATTTGGTCGGTTATGCGGTGATGTTCAAGCGAGATGTACTGAATGAGATAGGACTGCTTGATGAGCTTTTCTTCCCAGGTAATTTTGAAGACAATGATATGGGACTGCGGATTCTTAAGGCAGGATACAGGAACGTTCTGTGCCATGACAGTTTCATAGTTCATCTTGGGAGTCAGACTTTCAATGAGAATCCTAGTTTCTATGATATGCTGTTGAAGGAAAACATGGAGAAACTAAATGACAAGTATGGATTTGACTTGACCTATTACATGCATTGCAGAAACGAAGTAATAAGCATGATACCTGTTGATATTCTGCGGAAAAGTCATGCAAGAGTGTATGAGATTGGATGCGGACTGGGCAGTTCGTTATACAGAATCAAATATCTTTTTCCGAATTCTGATGTCAAGGGAATGGAACTCATGAAGAATGTTGCAGAAATAGTCGAGCGTGATGGAATAGTTCAGCAGGGAGACATTGAAATCAGTAATCCTTCTGCAGATCCTGAATCGGTGGATGTGATGATTTTTGCCGATGTGATTGAGCATTTAAGGGATCCGCTTGAAGTTCTCAGAAGAATGAGGGATTATATCAGCGAAGACGGTTGTGTAATTTTAAGTGTGCCCAATATAATGCACTTCACGACCATGATAGAATTGCTCAAGGGAATCTATACCTGGGATAGGGCTGGTATCAGAGACTACACGCATATGCATTGCTTTACGCTGGATACGATTGTAAGGATGGCAGATGAGTGTGGGTATGAAATTGAGAATATTAGTGCAACAACAGTTGGTATGACCAAGATTCCAGAACAATATGAGTGGTTTGAGCAGCTGATTTCAAGTGATAAAACTGCGGCCTACAATCAGTTCATGGCTTATCAATATCTGGTATGCATGAAGAGAAAAAAAGCTATATAATATTTTATTTCGCTTTGTCTTCCAAAAAAATTCATTATTTTGAAAAAAATCGAATTTTGAGGTTTAACTTTTTTTCTACCTGTCGATATACTATATTGAGCAGAAAAATCGTTTAAGGAGGCGAACTTCCATGAAGATCCAAAGAAGTTATACAGAATATACGAACTTACCAACCGTTAAGGGTTCTAAGAACGTTGCCAGGCAAAGTCAAGCAATCAATGCTTCAAATGACAAGATCAACCTTTCAGACACGGCAAAGCAGCTTCTTTGCCGTGCTGAAGTCCAGTCTTCTCATTCAGGCATCGATACCGACAAGGTTGCACGTTTGAAGGCCGCTATTAACGACGGCTCATACCAGGTATCAGCTGAAAAGATTGCTGATAAAATGCTTGATGCCGTCGATGAAGAGAGGGCATAAACATGAACGAGGCCGAATTTCAACGCAATTTAACGAGATTCAAAGCTGTCTTGAAGCGCGAAAAGCGCTATCTGATTAAAAATGACGGTGAAAAGGTGACCGAAACGGTTTCCCAAAAAGAGAAGTTCATTCCGATTTTTGAAAACTATGACGGTCCCGTTTCTGATAAAACAAAAGCAATGATTGATGAGATTCAGGAATTGCAATCAGTCAATCTGATGCTGACGAATCAGGCAATTGCTTTTCAAAAGACATTGATGGATGCGATTCAAGCCAATCTGAAACAGCCAAGCGGAACGTATTCGAAGTACAATCAGATGCCAAAGGAAAGTTCGGTGTCTCTGGTTGATCAGCAGGCTTAAGAGGAGGAGAAGACATGTCAGGTTTATTTGGCACATTGGGCACGGCCACGAGCGGCATCACTGCCAATCAGGTTGCCCTTCAGACAACTGCACATAATATTGCGAACACGAATACGGATGGCTATTCAAGACAACGTGTCCACATGACAACAAAGCCTCCATACGTGATTGCGGGAACCGGAACAATCGGAACGGGCGTTAACGTTACCGGCGTAGAACGCGTGGTTGACGATTTCGTTCGTTCTCAGATTCGTGAAGCAAATTCTAAATATACTTACAATACGCAAAAATCAGACACGCTCGGTCAGTTGGAAGATATTTTGCATGAACCGTCAGACGACGGCGTGATCAAGGCGCTCAACACTTTGACCGACAGTTGGCAAAAATTGGCAGAAAACCCTGAACTTGGGACTTCCAAGACTTTGGTCGTTGAAAACGCCAACTCGTTTGCTGATTCGATTCACCAAATGGCAACGCAGATCAATCAGCTGCACAAGGATTCGATTTCGAATCTGCAAAAATCAGTGCTTGATTTCAATGAAAAGATTGATCAATTGGCAGACATCAACAAGAAAGTGTTCACGTTGACGTCTCGCGGCGAAACGCCAAACGATTTGCTTGATCAGCGCGATACCCTGTTGAAGGATATTTCCGGTCTCGTCAACATCAATACCGAATTTGACGAATACGGACGCACGACGCTTTCCGTTGACGGGCAAACGATTCTTGACTTCAAGAATGAAACGCACAATACGCTCAGCGTCGTTGTCGGAACAGATGCCAACGGCAATGCGCTCGTTTCCGATCGCGGCGATTCATCAAAGGCAAACGTTGCTTTGGGTCGTCAGGCCGAAGTCGGCACGGTCATGCTGACGAAGAAAGATGATGCTGGCAACGCGGCTTATTCCGAAATCAAGACGTCAGAAGGCGACATGGGCGGCTATCAGGAATCTGCCAAGGAAATCCTTGAACACATGGACGAGTTGAACGACTTCATCGCAAAAATCGGCAAGGCCACCAACATGGTCATGACCGGCGGACAAAACAAGCTTGACGGATTCTTCACGTTGGGAAATGATCCTTCAAGATATGCGCTTGACTTCAAGGTCAACGATGCGATTGCGAAGGATCCTTCAAAGATTCCGGCCGGAAAGGCGCTTGACGGCACGGGCAGTGCCGGCGACGGCTCCAGAGCGTTGGCCGTTTCCTGGGCAATGAAGACGAAGTTCAAGACACCGGTCAGGGATGCCGATCTTGATACTTACAACGAATCAACGATGAAATTTACCGAAAGCCAGGACGGCCAGACGTTTGCCGAAACGTTCAACAATATCGTGACGAAAAACGGGATCTCAAAGCAAAAGGCAGACAACATGGCTGCTGCACAGAAGGTTGTCCTGAACAACCTGGAAAACAAGAACGAATCAATGTCAGGCGTCAACATCAACGAAGAAATGTCCGACGTGATCAAGTTCCAACAAGGCTTCCAGGCAAATACCAGAGTGCTGAGCGTAATTGCAGAAATGCTCGATACGCTTGTCAACAAGACGGGAGTGTGATTTAGATGCGAATTTCGACTAACATGGTTAATGCCGATTTCCTGAATAATCTGGCAACAACGACAAACAAGGTTCAAAGTACGATGAATCAGCTGGCAAGTCTGAAGGAAGTCAACAAGGCTTCCGACAATCCGTTGCTTGTTTCGAAGATTCTTGACTTGAACGTGTCTATTTCACAAAACAGTTCATACGCAATGACGATCAGCGATGCCAAGGACTGGACGACGACTCAGGACGGTGCTTTGCAGCTGGTTGAAAAGTCGATGAACAACATCCGCAACATTATCGTTTCCGCTAACAACTCAGGGACTTTGACCAATGACGAATTTAAGGCATACAGATCTGAGCTTCAGCAGGAGATCGGCACGGTCGTCGACGCGATGAACACCAACTATGACGGCCGCTACATCTTTGGCGGATCGAAGACGACGGAACCGCCGTTTGAAGTTACGAAGGATGCAAACGGCGAAGTCAACGGCTTGAAGTATAACGGCGATGAAACCAATCTTGCGCGTGAAATTTCCAACGGCGTTTCGATCAACCTGCTGACCAACGGTAATGCGGTCATGAATGCCCAAGGTGCCGGAAAAGATTTGGGAACGTTCTTCAACGAACTCGTTTCAGATCTTGACAAGCATGACGAAACATCAATCGCAGACTTGTCGAAGAAACTCAGCGAAGTAGACGTGTTCAAGAACAATATCGTCAACTACAATACTCGCATCGGGGCAATCGAAAACCGTATCAATGCGGCCAAAGATCGCAACGACAGCGAGAAGATAACGCTGAAGAACACGCTGTCGACGCGCCAGGACGTTGATATCGCGCAAAAGTACATGGAATATCAAAACCAGATGCTCGCTTACAAGTCAACGCTTGCGATGGGCACGAAGATCATGCAGACAACGGTACTTGATTATATGTAAGAAAAAACTTGGGACTCAAGCGAGTTCCAAGTTTTTTTCATTTCTACGAATTAAGCTTATCGTACCTGCTGCTGATACCGTTCATGACGTCAGCAAACAGCATCTCAGTGATTTCTTCTTCATTAAAAAGCATTTTTAAAATCGAGTCCGTCAAAAGCTTGCGTGCGCTTTGCTTGAGCGCAGCAATCGGATTATCTTCTTCATTAAATTCTGTCTGGCAAAATTTCTCATAGATTTCAATCGTTTTGTTCAAATTGAACGCATTCAAAACTTCACCGATGACCTGGTGCTCTTTTTCATAGATATATCTGCAGTTTTTCTTGTTTTCAAAGTACATTTGCGGCGACGTTGGCAAGAGATAGCACGTTTGACTGTCGCAAAACGTGACGGCCATCGTTTTTTCCCCGGAACGCAGGTCGAGTTTGACCTTGTTCAGCATGATCCAGTTCGTTGAATGACGATACGTTCCGCCAAGCGGCATAAGCTCAATTTCCCCCCACACGTAGCTCAAAGGAGCGATGCGCTTTTTTTGCCTGAGCCCAAGGCAGGCACGGTCGACGAAAAGCCCGATTCCCTGCGTTTCGATCAATTCGTTGATCAGGCGCCTGGTCTGTTTTTGAGTAACGATCACGCGGTCAGCTTCAACGAGCATGGCATTGATCCTGGCAAATTCAGGGTATTCATCCTCATTTGGTCTGAAGTTCAGGATCAGATTGGTTTTGCAAATATCGATCTTTGCCTCTCTTTCAAACACGGCATGTCGCATCAAATGCTTGAAGCCGTCTTTTGAAAAATCAACTACCTGACAACAAGCGCAGTTTGATTCCTGTTTTTTGTTCATATAATTCCCCCAGTAACAGTTAAATTTTGGCGTTCTTTTGGAAAAGAACAATTTCAGTTTAAAATGTAATTTAAATTAAATCAAGTTTTTTCTTTATTTTAACATAAATGTAATATTAGCTTTTGATACGTTTCAAGCAAAGTGGGCTGAAGGCCTCTTTTTAACACGAATGACAACAGTTTTTGGTTAAAAACAGCTTGTTTAAAAAAATGTGCCAAAATGAGATTACAGGTTTATTCAGACCAAAGAGTCCCTTAAAATAACAACTATCTTGAAAAACGGGGGATGTTTATGGGAGAACATGAAGAAGAAGCAGTCGAATATATGAAAGAAAAAAATCATGAGGGAATGATCTACGGAATCATCAAGCGCTTCGGCATAAGCAGGTATTCAAGCAGCTATGATGATTACGTCGTGTTGGGGATGATTTTGTTCGTCAAAGGCTACGTCGAATTGATGAACAGGGATCCTGACGCAGAAGAAGACAGGATCAACGTATATTTGTATCAAAAGATAAAATGGGGGATTTTGGACGAATTGAGAAGAAAAAAGCGTGAAGAAGAACACAGAACGGATGTCGTCGATGAAACATCCAATGATTATTTTGCCAAGCTTCCGGACAATGACGTCGATGCCGAGACGCTGGTCACCATCAAGGATCAGTTAAGCGAACTGTTCAAAAGATGCAACGGGTTTGAACGCGAATATCTTGAATATAAATTGAAAGGATACACCGAAATGGAGATTTCGCGGCATCTGAAACAGACGCACACCAAAGTTTATCGTGCGCGCAACAGCATCAGACGGATGGCTTGTGAAATATTTGATAAAAACTAGAACAAAATGTGAAAAAACACTGGAATTTTTTAATTAAATTATGTAAAATGTTAGATGAGCAGCGATGGGGGTCTCTGCTCAATAATCATCAAAAGAAAATGAGGTCAAAGGTATGAAAACGGGTACAAAAGTTAAGGAGAGCGTTCTGACGCAAGCATGCGATTTATGCTTCGGGCGTTATTACTTCATCTCGCAGCCAGCCGTTTCAATCTTCGGAGCGGAACGGGAAGATGCTGCTTTCTTCTCCGTAATTGCAGATAATAAGGAAAACTTCAATTATCGCCTGGTCGAAGAATATGATGAAGAAAAGTGTCTCAGTCGTCTGGACATTGTTTTGACTGCTGGCGACAGCCAACCTGTCGTCTTGGATCTGCTCCGCGAATCCGGGATTGAAGATCCGAACGCCTCATCTTTCGAATATAAGATGCTTATGAAAGAATCCTCTTTGATCATGCGCTGGTTCAAACGTCGTTTCAAGAGCGAAGCTTCGTTTTGATCAAGCATGAATGTTATTAACTGATTACGCTAAAGCTGCCGTCAGTTTTGGACGGCAGTTTTTTTGCGAAAAATTTCAAATAACTGCTTAAATAACTCCATTCACTGACGATATATATTCATGTAATCAGTTAATGATACAAAAGAAATGGAGGAATTTATCATGCGTATTAACACAAACATCGCAGCTATGAACACATACAGCCGTCTCACAGCTGCCAATACTGCAAAGACAAACTCTCTGGCAAAGCTTTCATCCGGTTCCCGCATCAACAAGGCCGGTGACGATGCCGCAGGGCTTGCCATCTCAGAAAAGATGAAGGCTCAGATCGGTGGCCTGACACAGGCCAAGCGCAATGCCCAGGACGGCATTTCCCTTGTTCAGACAGCTGAAGGTGCCCTCAACGAATCACACAGCATTCTCGAACGTATGCGTGACCTTACCGTTCAGGGTGCCAATGGTACTTTGACAAAGGAAGACCGTGCTTCAATTAATAAGGAATTGAGTGCTCTGCACTCTGAACTCACGCGTATCTCGACGGATACGGAATTCAATACTCAGAAGTTGTTTACGGCTGCGGCTGCGGCTGGTACGACATTTACGTTCCAGATTGGTGCAAATGCCGGTCAGAGCATCGCCGTTACTGTTGGCAACATGAGTGGTGATTCTTTGCTTGGTGCTAAGGTTGCAGATTTTTCTCTCAACGATACTGGTGCAAACGCTACTCAGTTGCTCAAATCAATTGATGCTGCCATTACAAAGGTTTCAGATCAACGTGCTACACTTGGCGCTGTTCAGAACCGTCTTGAACACACAATCAACAACCTGACGACGACAAACGAAAACCTGTCAGATGCCAACTCACGTATCCGTGACGTTGACATGGCCGAGGAAATGATGACGTTCACGAAGAGCAACATTCTTTCCCAGGCAGCAACATCAATGCTTGCCCAGGCAAACGCAATGCCGAATTCAGTGCTTAACTTGCTTCAGGGCTAATGTGCTGAATATGACTTTACAGGGAATCTTGCCTTTGCGGCAGGATTCTTTTTTATGTTTGAAAATCAAAAAAGCTGTCTGCAATTTCAAAAATGCCCTTAAACAATCAGGTACACTGACGATATATATTCATGTAATCAGTTAATGATACAAAAGAAATGGAGGAATTTATCATGCGTATTAACACAAACATCGCAGCTATGAACACATACAGCCGTCTCACAGCTGCCAATACTGCAAAGACAAACTCTCTGGCAAAGCTTTCATCCGGTTCCCGCATCAACAAGGCCGGTGACGATGCCGCAGGGCTTGCCATCTCAGAAAAGATGAAGGCTCAGATCGGTGGCCTGACACAGGCCAAGCGCAATGCCCAGGACGGCATTTCCCTTGTTCAGACAGCTGAAGGTGCCCTCAACGAATCACACAGCATTCTCGAACGTATGCGTGACCTTACCGTTCAGGGTGCCAATGGTACTTTGACAAAGGAAGACCGTGCTTCAATTAATAAGGAATTGAGTGCTCTGCACTCTGAACTCACGCGTATCTCGACGGATACGGAATTCAATACTCAGAAGTTGTTTACGGCTGCGGCTGCGGCTGGTACGACATTTACGTTCCAGATTGGTGCAAATGCCGGTCAGAGCATCGCCGTTACTGTTGGCAACATGAGTGGTGATTCTTTGCTTGGTGCTAAGGTTGCAGATTTTTCTCTCAACGATACTGGTGCAAACGCTACTCAGTTGCTCAAATCAATTGATGCTGCCATTACAAAGGTTTCAGATCAACGTGCTACACTTGGCGCTGTTCAGAACCGTCTTGAACACACAATCAACAACCTGACGACGACAAACGAAAACCTGTCAGATGCCAACTCACGTATCCGTGACGTTGACATGGCCGAAGAAATGATGACGTTCACGAAGAGCAACATCCTTTCCCAGGCTGCAACATCAATGCTTGCCCAGGCAAATGCAATGCCGAACTCAGTGCTTAACCTGCTTCAGGGCTAAGATATTGAATATATCTTGAAATAACATGGAAAAAACCGGTAACCCGCTTTATGGGTGCCGGTTTTTTTCGATATTATAAGATAAGAGGTGATAGTTTTGGAGACATGGGTTGAAGAATTGCCAAAGAAGAAATTTTTCCCAAGAGTTAATTCCGAGGAGTGTCTGGTCACGATTTCAATGTTGATTTCGAACAGGATAGACACTGTCGAGAAGTGTTTTGAGTCATTCAGACCATTGTTGGAGCAGATTCCAAGTGAGTTCATTGCCGTTGATACGGTTGGGGATGAAAAGTCTGACGGGTCGCTTGACATTGCCAGAAGATACGCAGATAAGATAGTTCACTTTGAATGGTGTGATGACTTCGCAGCTGCACGTAATGCCGGTCTTAGGGAAGCAAGGGGGAAGTGGCTGATATACCTTGATGACGATGAATGGTTTGACGATCCTGGTCCGCTTATTGATTTCTTTTCAAAGCCTGAACTTTATCGGAATTATGAAAGAGTTTCTTTAATGGAACACAGTTACACTACGGCAACGCAAATAGAGTTCATCGCCAATCGCTTTTCAAGAATATGTGCAATCGGACCGGATTCCAAATTTGTAGGCTCAGTTCATGAATTATTGGAAGGTATACATGTAAATAATGATTATGAATTGAAAAACACTTTTGTTCATCATGTGGGATATATGGGAAAACTTGCCGATAAGAAAACTGAGCGTAACAGAAAAATCATGGACAGGGAACTTGCCAAAAACCCTGGAAATCTTCATATGTGGCTTCAGCAACTGGGAGGCATGGATGGTAAGGAAGATATGTTTAAAATGTCAGGGAGAGCCATTGAAACCATAAGAAGTTTAAAGTTGGTGGATTGGAGCTCATTTGAGTGGATTGAGATATTCATATTTCGTATGAAATCATATGCTCGACTTAAGAAGTGGAAGGAACTTGCGGTCTGCACTGAAGAATTTATGGATAATGTGAAAAATCCGTTTTATGTAGGTGTTGTAGCTAAAATCAATCTTTTGAAGAACATTTCTGATTTTAATCAAAGTGATATGTGCGAGTGGTTGAAGAGATACATGAAAGCTGTTGATTATTGTGAGAAAAGTGACAGTTCTGTGGATAAATACACTGGTTGCTTTGCAGGGGATGTAAAGAAACAGCTAATGTATAGATTAATTCTGAAATATTTTCAGTTATGCAAGGAAGAATGCGATGATTCATATGAAGTTATTCGCAACGTATTTTTCGATATTCCTTGGAAATGTAAAAGTGACGAGAGAAAGGAGGTTTTGCTCTGTTCGTTGAGAGAAGCTATTAGCAAAGCCGACAAAGAAGTTGTTAGGTTTTTAGCAAAAAAATTTAACACCGACAGCGGACTATTAGGTGAGTTTACTGAATCTCTTGATAAAATAAGGATTGAACTTGAATCTGAGATAGCATTGCAAAGTTTTACGGAAATTGTCTCTGAAATTGACATTGATGATGACAGTCTCTGGATAATTAAGCACATTGGTGAATGTGTTTCGCAGAAACAAATGGATGATGAGTTATCGTGTGATGTTTCCATATCTGGAGCAAATGAAGGATTGTTTGAACTGTGCATAAACAGTGGCTTGTCTCCGAATAGATATGTTGCCGGCACTTCCTGGGAAGAATTTTCCAACATGGTTTATATGGTTGTTGAGAAGGAATCCAGACAGCTTGACAGGATTCCGGAATTTGCCAAGAAAATAGAAAAGTACTGGGAGAAATCTCTTAGGAGAGATTATTTACTGTCAGTTCTTAGAAAAAGATTTATATTTCAGGAGTCGATGCTTTTTTCAAAGGTGATGGAAGAAAGCGAGCTGTATTGTGAAAATATCATGTCCTATGCTAAGGAAATGTATTCCTATGAGCTATATCAGACATGTTCCAGTTCATTACCGGCAGAGGTTAGATTTGCAATTACTTTTAAGAAGGCCTTGGAATATCGGCGGAATAAGAACCTAAAAGGATGTTTGGAATATTTATCAGCTGCTCTGGATATATTCCCATATTCCGAAACGTTGATTAAGAGAATAATTCAATCCGTTGAATTGGAGCAGCGCCGGCAGACTGCCGTCAGTGATGAGCTCGTCAGACTGGGCAATCAGGTCAAGGCGCAGATTACGGTCTTGATTTCCCAGGGACAGATTGAAGTTGCGAAGAGTCTGCTGGATGAGCTGAAGCAGATTACGCCCGATGACGGAGACATTGCAACACTTGAGAAACTCTGCCGGTAACATAGAACACACTTATGTAAACTTTCTTCGCCTCATTGTTGGGCATTTTGTGAATTTTACAGTGTTCCGGGTGTTTAAAAGCCTATCCTGTTGGACGATATATTAGAGTAGGGGAAGGACTCGAGGAGTCTGTACGTGACCCAAGTTATGTTGAAAGAGGGTAAGGATATGAACTTAGACGGAACACAAGGGATTCAGCCCCTTCAGCCGATGGCGGGGGTCAATAGGGTACAGAAGGTCAACACGAATGTCTACAATCCTTCTGAGAACTCAATCAAGACAAATGTCAGCCGTGATCAGGAACATCTAAATATGTATGAAAAGAGTCGTCGTCGTGGGACGGAAAAGTCCGGTGACTCAAATACTGATAATTTTGAGTTCGATGAAGAAATGGATGCGTTCAAGGAACAGATTGAAGAGGAATTGAAGAAGCTCAATGACCGGCTGACGAACAAGAACATCAATCTTGAATTCAAGATGCATCAGAGAACACACCGAATTTATGTTGAGATGGTGGACAAGACGACAGATAAGGTAGTTAAGGAGATTCCCTCCAAGAAGATGCTTGACATGATCGGCAGAATTTGGGATGAAATGGGAATTGCAGTAGATAAGAAAGGATAGTGAATATCATGAGCAGCATTACGACTTCTACAACGGCAGGGTCCGTTAGTTCTTCAAGCTACATGGGTCAATATACCGGGATTACTTCTGATACGATCGATCAATTGCTTCAATCAGATGAACTCAGAAAAACCGTTATTCAAAACAAGATTGACAAAATTAATACCAAGTCTCAAGCCTGGACCGACATCAGTACCCGTCTTGGTAATCTGACAAGCAAACTTGAAGTTTTGCAAGATGCAGCCACCTATCAAACGAAAAAAACAACTTCAAGCGATGATACGATAGCAACTATTTCAGGAACTTCAGATTCACTGGAAGGTTCATACGATCTCGTTGTTAAGCAGCTTGCAACTGCAAGCAAGATTACGGGCGGCGTTGTTTCGAAGGCAGATGGGACGACTAAAATTTCGACTAAAGATGCGTTAGGTTATAGCGGCAAGCTGACGATTACGAATGGCGCAACCGATGGCAGCGATACGGCATTGACGGTCGAAATTAACGTCAAGGCAACGGATTCTTTAAAAGACATCGCAAACGCCATCAATAATGCCAAAGATCCTTCAGATTCCACAGAAACCAAGGGCGCAGGTCTTAAAGCAACGATCGTCAACAATCAGCTTGTCATTACATCAGAAGAAATGGGCGACAGAACATTGATGATCGGCGGCGATCTGAAAGACAGCCTTGGGTTTGCAAATTCGCAGACAACAAGAGGTCAAAATGCTAAATTTACGCTTGATGGCATCGAAATGGAGCGAAACAGCAACAGTCCGACTGACGTTGTCGATGGTGTTACGCTTAATTTCAAAAAAGCTGATGCTTCTAAACCGATTACGCTTGGATTGACGAATGATACGGATAAGGAATTATCTGCAGTCAAAGATTTCGTCAGTCAGTATAACAGCGTTATGAGTTTTCTTAGCGAGAAGATGGACGTTGGAGATCCTTCCAAATCTGACAATACGACTGGTGCTTTGGCCGGGGATTCAACTTTGATTTCGCTTCAATCGAAGCTGCAAAGCACGGTTTTAGGCGGCAAGTCAGTAAATGGCGTCAGTGCATCAACACTTGGACTGAGCGTTGATCGTAACGGCACACTTTCGCTTGACGAAACGAAATTCAAGGCACAACTTGCCAAGAATCCTAACGCCGTCAAAGATTTCTTCTTTGTTGACACTTCAACCAAGTATGCGACTGAAAAGACCGGGACGGGTTATACGGCTGATTTCAAAGCAGTAATTGATCGGTATACTTCAACCAAGTCAGGTAGCGAAGGCGTCATCTCTTTGCGCAAATCTTCGTATCAAAGCGAAATCAAAGATTACAACAAGCAGATCGAACGGATTACGGAACAGATTGCAACAAAGCGTGCACGCTACGTCACGATGTTTACTAACCTTGACACTGCCATTGGCAATCTTCAGTCACAGTTCTCGTACTTCCAGTCGCAGAACTCATCTTCAAGCAACAGCTGATTGACTGGCGGGTGATTGAATGGAATCCAGAAGTGATAATCTGCAGTTTCTGCAACAGGTTCTGGCAAACCTTGACGGCTGCAGGAAGAATCTTGAGTCAATTCAGGAAACTTTGCAGCAGAATGAGCAGTTACTGAAGGAACACGGTCCCCTTGATCATGAAGGCCTTGATGAAGAGGAGAAGGCGCTGGTTGAAAGAATCAGCACGAGGTATCAGGAACTGATTGCCTGGGCTGAGAATGAAAAAGTGGACGTGTCGCGTGAAATCGGCAGGCTGACCAGGATGGAGGGAATGGCGAAGAGCTACGTCAGTGGCGATGAGCTTCCTCCCGAACTGGAATTGTACTACTAAGTGAGGAAATCGAAATGACAGTAAACCCGTATGCTAATCACAAGAATGATTATCTGCGCAATCAGGTGATGAGCGCTTCTCCCAACAAGCTCATCGAGATGCTGATTGAAGGTGCGATCAAGAGCATCAGAAAGGCCGGACTGGCGATTGACGACAGGAACATCGAACTTGCCAACAACGAGATTGTTCATGCACAGGACATTGTTGATGAATTGAAGTTCAGTGTCAACACCGAGGTTGAAGGTGACATTCCAAAGCAGCTTGTCGCAACGTATGACCTGATTGGCAACGAACTTGTCCAGGCCAATGTTCACAAGGACAGGAAGCATCTGGACATAGCGCGGAAGATGCTTGAAGAAGTTCTTGACGCATGGAAGCAGATTACGAAATAACCTGATGTTCGAGGCTGGAAGGACGACAAGTTCTTCCGGCCTTTTTGGACTCGTTAATTAACATAAAATAGTTACGTCTTCTCCATAAAAAGGGGTTAGAAAATTAACAATTTTATCGGAAAATAGACTTATTGAAGTCTGGATATACGGAGGAAAGCAAATGATTAAAGACAGGGAAATGGGACAGAAGATTCTTGAAAGTATCGGGACTCTTAATGAAGCGGCATATGAACTCTACGCCATGTTCTCAAATGATAGTGGACAGATTGGTGACTTTGTCAAGACCATGCAGACTCTGATTCTTGGCCTTAAGGGAAAGATGATTAAATTAGTCGTTGAAGAACCGGTATTGAAGACAAATCTTCTTCTGGATAATGCACTTAATACTCTGAGCAAACTCAACACAGAAGATACCACACTTAACTTAAAATTGATTAAAAATGAACTTATTCCTGAAATCGGTGAGGCATATGTTGACCTGCTCTTCTGGGGCGGCTGCTACCCGGATTCAGATGCGATGTTTGAATATTACAACAATCAGATGAAGGAATTCTATCCTGCGCCCGAAACGGACAAGGGTCGCTATCGCTACGATTTGTCTGTGGCAGTGATGGCAAACACTGACAGAGAACAGACTGAAAGATGCCTTGAGTCAGTAATGAAGGCAGTTCCGACTGATCTGCGCTGCGAGTACATTCTCTTCAATGACGGTCAGGGCGATGCCGTGGCGGATTATTTTGAAGACCTGGCCAGTCAGAAGAATGTAAAGGTTGTTAATTACAGGAACAGGACGAATTCTCCGAGCGTGATATATCAGCTTGTTGAAGGAAAGAATGTTCTGTTTCTGACTTCGGAGAATGAAATTTCAGAAACAGCGGTTGAGAATATGTTGAGGTGTCTGAATTCTGATAGGAAGATTGGTGCCGTATGTCCTGTGTTTGTAGAAGAAGACAAGCTTGAATCTGTAACAGGCAATGAATATTTGTGGCGTCAGAAGTCAGAACTCAATACAGATGTTGTTATTTCACGATCAGCTGATATTTTGATGCCAACAATGCTCGGAGCGTATTTTCCGCTTATTTCGAAGCGTTACACGGAATTTTCAAGCAAGGCCATGTCACTGATTGGCAGAAGAAATGGCAAGCTTCTATATGAGGCCGGCGATGCGCTGGCCTGCAGGCTTCCGAGGGAAAAGGACCAGGACATCGAACTTGAAGGCGTTAAGCAGTTTGAGAAAATCATGGGCATTAATCCTCTGCTTTACCAGGACGTTGACGAGTATCTTCTGTCAGGACTTGACTTTAGCGGCAAGGATAAACGAGTCGACATTCTTGGCATTGACAGCAGCTTCGGCGTCAATCTGCTTACCATCCAGGATAGGGTCAGGGAGCAGTCACATAACCTGAGGACGAATATCTACAGCCTCACGGAACAGAAGACGTATGCGCGCGACCTGGAGGCAATTGCCAGGAAGGCAAAGGTTGTTTCAAACTGGGACAGGGAATTTGACAAGTGCTTCCCGAATGCCCGATTTGATTATATTGTGATGGAGAAAATCAGTGATGATCTGCTTGATCTCATGTTTTTGCTGAAGCTTCTGGAACGCCTGAAGGATGGCGGTGCGTTGGCAATTCATACGGCAGACGAAATGCCGCTCAGCGACTATGAGCCGAGAAAAGTTGTGGGGGACTGGCAGATTCTGTATAAGTAGGATTAAGGCGGTGGATTGACATATTGAGCATTAGCAAGCAAAAGGAAGAAAATCTGTTGAGATGTCTGGCAGACATTTATGATGCTGTTAGGATGGCGCAAGCTGTCAAGGGAAACAGCTATATTATCGGAAAAGTGATGAAGGTCTGCGAGAACATTTTTGCAGAACTGGATGGGTGCAGAAGTTCCATGGACAGTAGTTATGGAGAATTACTGGACAGGATGGAGTTATCTGTTAAAAAAACGGATTTTGCAGATATATTGACTGGAATTGAGAAAATGAAGACACTGATTTCCATGGAAACGATATCTAAGGTTGCCTTTATGCCATACAAGGCTTCCATGTGGGATTCGCTTGAAAGCATCTGGATGGCCGCTGACAAGGACAAGAGGTGCGAAACTGCGGTTGTGCCGATTACGTACTATGAACTGGGAAGTGACGGTAAACCCGTCAGAAAGGTTAATGAACGGGATGATTTTCCCGAATACGTTCCTTGTCTGGATGATGAGATATATAGTCTGGAAGATGAATTGCCGGATATTATTTATATTCACAACCCTTATGATGGTTTCAACAAGGTTACGCGTGTAGAAAGCAGATATTATTCAGATAACTTGAAGAAATATTGTCGGAAACTTGTTTACGTTCCCTATCACAAGTGGGTTGATGGCGTTTCGATTCCGCAATTCAGACCGGGAATGTACGTAGCAGACTATTCAGTCATGAATTCTGATGATGCGGTTGAACGATATGTCGATACTGCAGATGAATATGCTAAATTTGCGGGGATGGAGATATCAAAAGCAAGGGAAGTTCTTCGAAGGAAATTCATCAATCTCGGCAGTCCGGAAGTGGACAAGGTTGTCTCGATGAGCGGGGATGGTGTTCCAATGCCTGACGATTGGGAGAACAGGATTTTGGAATCAAGGGTGAATGTCCTTTACAATACCACGCTTGATGAAATATTTAGTGTTCAAAATCTTGATAAGGTCAAGGAGACTTTGAAATTCTTCAAGGATAACAATGATTGTTCATTTGTTATCTGGAGACCACATCCACTAATGAGACAGTCACTTGTTTCAATGTTGCCACATCTGGTAGATGAATATGATGCAATGTTGGCGGAATTCAACGATTCGGATTATGGTGTATTTGACAATAATGCCAGCATGTACTATGCAATGTTCTGGACTGACATGTACTATGGCTTTAATACTTCAAGTCTGACGGAACTGTATAAGTATACGGGCAAGGTTGTTCTTGACGATGCTCCGGGTCTGGTAAAGGTGGATAGCACCATTACCAGGCGGGAGATGTTGAGCAGACTGAGCGCTGATAATGTTCTTTCAGAACCTGATTGTTCACTTGCAGATGTTGTCGGCATCGTCAGTGAAAATCCCGAGTTGAAGAAGGGAAAGCACCTGATTATTGAAAACAGTGGTGAGAGGATTAATGACTATATGTTGAACGCTTTAGAATGACAGTCGCTTTTTAAGCGTGTTGACAGTGTTAGGAGAGACTATGTCGGATTATATGTTTTTATTTGATTTGGATTCGACGATTTCCAGACAGGAAATATTGCCAACCGTATCTGCAAGAATTGGAAAACAGAAGGAAATGTGGGACTTGACGGAAGCGGCCATGAGAGGAGAAATTCCCTTTAAGAGAAGCTTCTTGAGTCGTGTGGAGTTACTTAAGGAAATTGATGTGTCTGAAGTAAACGACATTGTGTCAGGAATACCATTGAATGTAGAAATTACTGACTTTATCCTCAGAAATAAGGAGCGGTGCTTTGTACTTACAGGTAATCTGGACGTCTGGATCAGCGGGCTGATGGAAAGAATCGGGCTGATGAACCATGTGTATTGTTCAAGGGCAAATGTCAAAGATGACAGGATTACCGATGTCATCAGCGTTGTTGACAAGGAACTGATGTCCAGGCAGTTTGTTCAGCCCCTGGTGGTCATAGGTGATGGTGATAATGATTCCGGCATGGCGAGAAATGCAGACATTGCCATTGGGTTTGGCGGCGTCAGGAAGATTGCGCCGTCCCTGTTGAACTGCATAGATTATGCTTTTTACGATGACAAGCGTTGTGCGGATTTCTTGGAAACATTGCTTTAAGGAGGACCGAAAATGTCGAATCTGGATACAACAGTTATAATTTGCTGTGCCGGTATGGGAACCAGACTTGGTATAGGAACTACGAAGGCACTTTTGCATGTCGACGGGAAACCTCTTATCATTCATCAGCTTGAAAGGCTTTCATCCTTTGATGACGTGAGGGTTGTCGTTGGATATCAGGCTGACAAGGTCATTGAAACGGTCAATTCATACAGGAAAGACATCATGTTTGTCTTCAACAACAGGTACAATTCAACATCTCCTTCTGAAAGTCGCATTAAAGGTATGATTAATTCCAGGGATTATGTTCTGTCCATAGATGGTGATAGTATGATTAAACCGGATGATTTTGACAAACTGACTGAAATTGATGGTGAATTTATGGCCGTTTCGGATGTCCATTCTGAAGAACCGGTTCTAGTGGAAGTCGAGAACGGGAATGCCAGGAGATTTTCAGAGAATGGAAAATTCGAGTGGCCTGGTGTGATCAAGGTGAAACGTGAGCGCCTAAAGAATAGCAGTGGCAGAATTGAAGGACTGCTTCCGGTTCCTGTTGCTTTCGTAGAGTCAAGGGATATCGACACATCTGATGATTATGACAATGTTGTCAGATGGGCTGAAAATGACTATAAATAAGGTGATTGAATGAAAGACTTTAGCATAGGTGTTCTTGGCGGAATGGGTACTTATGCCACGATACATCTTTTCCAGCAGTATGCAGAAATTTTCCCGGCCGAAAGGGAATGGGAGCGTCCGAGAATCGTAATAGACAACAGATGCACAATGCCCAGCCGCGTTCGTGCATTTTTGTATAATGAAAACGTTGATCAGTTGGTTGCTGAAATGTCTGATTCCATGCAGCGTTTGGCTGATGCAGGATGCAACAGGATAATTCTTGCCTGCAATACGTCGCATCTGTTTCTTCCACGGATATATGATAAAGTTCCTGATCTTGAAGGAAAGGTTGTTCATATTATACATACTTGTGTTGCCAGAATTAATGAAGACAACGTGAAGGAAGTTTACCTGCTTGGATCTGAAGGTACAATTGAATCCGGAATATATCAGCGTGAACTTGAGAAAAAGGGAATTGAGTGCATTGTTCCTGATAGGGATGAGTATGGAATGTTGCGGGAGTGCATCGAAGCCGTGAAACAGAATAAGTATACTGATGTTGCTGAAAAATCTTTTTTGAAGTTAATTGACGGGCATGATAATTGTATTCTGGGATGCACGGAACTGCCGATTATGTATGAAAAATATAAAGAAAAGATTCCTTCTAAGAATATATATGATCCTTTGCTACTGGGGCTGGAGAAAATAAGGAGTGAGTATATCGATGACTAAAATATTGACTTTTGGAGTATATGATTACTTTCATCTCGGTCACTTGAGACTGTTCAAACAGTGCAAGAATTTTGCAGATTACCTTATCGTGGCTGTTCAAGATGAGGAATATATCTTGAAATACAAGCCCGATGCCAAGATTATGTATTCAACGGAAGAACGTGTTGAAATGATTGAAGCATTACGTGTCGTGGATGAGGTTGTTGTGTATGATTCAGTTTGTTCGGAAACACTTGAAAGAATAGATTTCGATATTCTCGCACTTGGTGAGGATCATCGAGGCAGTAGATTTGAAGAAGTTGAGAAATGGTGCAATGAACATGGAAAAAGGGTGCTTAGGATGAAAAGAACGCCGGGAATATGCTCGTCAGGAATTAAAAGAGAAGTATCAGAATAATTTCGGTGTTTTCGAAATTCCATGGGATATTTTAATTCGGATTATGTTATGGAGTGAGTGAAATGTACTATTGTGATGAAAATATCAAAAAGCTAAATCGAATTTTCGATCAGAATAGCCGTAAAGGATATTTGAGACTTGATTTGAATGAGAATCCAGGGGGATTATCTCAAGCTTTTATTGACGCTACGTTGAAAAATGTATCTGCTGGTTTTCTATCTGAATATCCTGAAACACAGGATTTTTCTGAAGCGCTTGCAAAGTATTTAAATATTGATGTAAATAACATATGTCTGGTTAATGGGTCTTCAGAAGGAATAAGATATATAATTGAAGCCTTTACATCCCCTGGTGGAGAAATAGTAGGAGTAACACCTACATATGCCATGTTTGAAGTATATTCCAAAATGTATGGACGAAAATTTGTTCCAGTGTCTTATACAGAAGACTTAAATATGCCAGTTGAAAGAATACTTAATAGTATCAATGAAAATGTTCAGCTACTCATTATAGTTAATCCAAACAATCCTATGGGCAATACGTATTCTGAAGAAGAGATCAAGTTGATTTTAAACAAGGCCCGAAAAATGAAAGTTACAGTTCTGATAGATGAGGCATATCATTATTTTTATCCAAATACGTTTATTAAATATGCACTGAATAACAGACATATATTAGTTACCAGAACATTTTCAAAGCTTTTCTCATTAGCTGGTGCACGGCTCGGATATGTAGTTGGATGCCCTGAGGAAGTTGAAATGGTTCAGAAACTTTGCACTCCGCACAATGTGAATGCATTTGCTGAATTATTTGCACAAAGAATAATTGAAACACCTGGAATGGTTAATGAACTTATTGAGGAACATGGCAGGGGCAGGGAATATCTTAAGCAAAGGTTGTCAGAACTTGGTTATGAATATAAGGGAGATGCTGGTAATTTTTTATTTGTAAGAACCAATTTAGATGCTGATGTGCTTGTCAGTCGAATGAAGAAAGAAGGAATACTAATTAAATCTTATGATGGAATAGGGAATTTTGGGAAATGCATAAGAGTAACCACAGCTGCTAAAAAATACATGGAAATATTTGTTGATGCTTTGATTAAGCTAGATAATATATAATATCTTTAATGTAATAGTAAATTATAGAAAAGTGATTGAGTTATATTATGAATGGAAGAGAACTGACGCCGAAACAATTCAAAAAAATGCAGTCAACGGAATTGGATTTGCTGATTGAATTTGATCGTGTTTGCAGAGAGAATGATATAAAATATATTTTGGATGGTGGTACACTACTCGGAGCAGTTAGACATAAAGGTTTTATACCTTGGGATGATGATGCCGATGTGGGGATGTTAAGAAAGGACTATAAGAAATTCATAGAAGTGTCCAAAGAACTCAATCCAAATATATGCTATTTTCAATGTCATGAAAATGATCCTGAATATCTTTGGGGATATGGCAAGTTAAGAAGAACAAATACTGAGTGTGTTCGCGGTGGTCAGGAGAAGGGAACGTGGCGTACTGGAATATTCATAGACGTTTTCCCGTATGACGACATTCCTTCCGGGTTTATGAAGCAGTTAGGTCAGGATATCTGTTGTTTTATATTAAGGAAAACGTTGTACTCACATGTCGGCAAGTATAAAGGAAATGGAATCAAGAAAACAATATATGAAATTCTTAGTAAAGTTCCTGTGGAGATGGTTTATAATTATATGGCTAAATGTATTGCAAGGAATTCAGATAATTCTTCCGGAAATGTCCGTGTTTTAATGTTTCCTTTGGAAAAGAGACAAAGGAAGGGGAGAAAATGGGGACATAAAAAGGAATGGTTTCTGCATCGCATCACGACCACTTTTGAGGGCAGGGAGTTCTATATACCCCAAAATTACGATGGTTATCTGAGTAGGTATTATGGTAATTACATGGTATTGCCTCCAGAGGAAAAGCGTTTGAAAAAATCATATTATTCATATATTAAATTTCCGGATGGGGAAACGATAGTTCATAAATGAAATGAGTGGTGGTTAATTTGAGAAAAAAGGAAGCTGTTTATTTGATGCAAAAGGCGGATGGTATTTTGTCTTTTGCATTAATGAGTGAAAACGTTAGCAATGGTAATGATTATATTTTATCTAAAATTGAGTTAGGCATAAAGGAAGGAATATGTTCTTTAAAGGACAGTGGAGTTGATAGTCAAAACCAGGAGTATTGGAATAACGTCAACTATTTGGGTGATATAATTTCAAGAGGATATTCTGATGATTTAAGAAACTGCATTGATAAGATAAAGGAAATCATTCGTAAAGAAGTGAAATACAGGATAGTATTCATGCCGTACAAGGCGTCAATGTGGGAATCTTTCGAAACTGTATGGAAATGTGCAGTCAACGATTCCAGATGTGATGTTAGTGTAATTCCAATAACATACTGGGAAATGGATAGTCAAGGTAATCCAGTAAGGAAAATAAATGAAAGGAATCTTTTTCCTGATTATGTAGATGTTATTAACGATGAGGAGTATGATATTTGTGAGGATATACCGGATATCGTGTATATACACAATATATATAATGAAACAAATCTTATAACAAGAGTTGACAAGAAATATTATACTTACAATTTAAAAAAATACTGTGATAACCTGGTTTATATTCCATATTACAAGTGGATTGAAGGAGTGTCATCTTCTTTATTGGATGAAGGCGCAATGGATGTAGATTATTATATCTTGGATTCTGATAAGGTAATTGAAGATTGCAAGAATCATATATATGAATCAGCTGACATCAACAATTGTGATAAAGTTTCTTTTGAAGAAAATGTCATTCCCAAGTTAGTTAATTTAGGATGCCCTGCTGTAGACAAGGTTATGTCTGTTAATAAAAGCAATATGCCGATTCCAAAGTCTTGGAAAGTCAATTCATTTGATGGAAAATGTGTTGTTTTATACAACTTAACTCTTAAAGAAATTTTTAAATTACAAAGTTTTGAAAAAGTTAGAAAGGTATTCAATTTCTTTAGGAATCATATTGAAACTAAGGTTATCTGGCGTCCGCATCCTTTAATGAGGGCTTCCTTAGTGTCAATGTTGCCTGATTTGGTTTCCGAATATGATGATTTGGTTGACGGTTTTAAAAATGGAAACTATGGCATTCTAGATACCGAATCAGATATGTATTATAGCTTTGCTTGGTCAGATGCATATTATGGTTCAAGACGATCAAGTCTTTCAGAACTTTACAGGTATACAGGGAAACCGGTTCTAGCAGATAATATGGAAATTGATTTTAATGACAGTTTCAATGAGAACATTGATATAAGGAATCTGTTTTATCAAAATGGTATCTTGAAAGAAGATGAAGTGTCACTTCCAGAGTTGGTGTCGTTTATATCCAAGAATGAGATTACAAGAAAACTTGATTCGCAGATTCTGGGAAATAGTGGCAGAAGGATACATGAATTTATGATTGATAAAGTATGCTGTGATTAATGAGGGTGACTTGCTATGAATATTACAGTTGTTGGTGGTGGAAATATCGGTACTCTTATGGCTGCTGAAGCTGCTGCCAAGGGACACAATGTTACAGTATATACTTCAAGGCCTGGAGAATGGGGGGAAAATGTTGAAATATATGATAAACAGGATAATCTGATAAGTATCAGCACCATTTCAAAAGCTACAGATGACATGGGTGATTCTGTAAAGGATGCTGATTATATATGGGTTACAGTTCCAGCACAGGCATTTGAAATAATCGCTGATAAAATGTTGCCATATGTTACTGAAAATCAGATAATCGGCATTATTCCTGGATTTGGAGGAGCTGAATTTGCCTTTAAGGGTGAAATTGATAAGGGTTGTACAATATTTGGAATGCAGAGAGTTCATAGTATTGCAAGATTAAGGAAATACGGACACTCTGTTTATCAATTAGGAAGAAAGAAACAACTGGAGATAGGGGCCATCCCCAAGAGTGCTGTAAACAGGATATGCAGTGATATGGGCATGATTTTTGACATGCCCTGTTATTCGCTTGATAATTACCTTTCGGTTACTCTAACTCCCTCAAACCCTATTTTTCACACTTCCAGGTTATATACGCTATTCAAAGACTGGGATGGAAGTATTACATATCCAAGACAGTTTCTTTTCCACGAAGAATGGAATGATGCAGCGTCTGAAGTTCTTGTTTCATGTGATAGCGAACTGCAATGCCTGTGCAAGAAGATTCCCATGAATCTATCAGATGTCATTTCATTGAAGGAATATTATGAAAGTTATTCTGTAGAAGCTATGACGAGAAAAATCAAGAGCATAAAGGCCTTTAAAGGCTTGAAGGCACCTATGGTGGAATCGATAAGTGGTTGGATACCGGATTGGAATTCAAGGTATTTCACTGCAGATTTTGATTATGGAATTAAAGTGTTAAAGGATGTTTGTCACCTTTTTGATGTACCTTGTCCTACAATGGATGAATTATGGAATTGGTATATCAAGAAAACTCCTATATTGGAACACTCTTATTTTTCCTTGGAAACTGATGTTGATTCCTTTCTGAATATTTACAGATAATGTATTGATCATCCTTCAGTTAACCGAAAGGAGATTCAATTGAAAAAGGTTATAACATACGGAACTTTTGATATGATCCATCAGGGACATCTGAACATTCTGAAACGTGCCAAGGCGCTGGGAGATTATCTTATTGTCGGCGTGACAAGCGATGACTTTGATTCAAGAAGAGGAAAAATCAATGTCCAACAGTCCATGATGGAACGCGTCGAGGGAGTCAAGGAAACGGGACTTGCCGATCAGATCATCATTGAAGAATATGAAGGTCAGAAGATTGATGACATCAATCGATTTGGTGTTGATGTCTTCGCAATTGGATCGGACTGGAAAGGGAAATTCGACTATCTGTCTGAATTCTGTCAGGTTGTCTATCTTAATCGTACCAAGGGAATATCAAGCACGCAAATCAGGACACAGCATAATCATCTCAGTCTGGGCCTTGTCGGCAAGGCGAAACGTTTGTGGAAAGTTGCCAACGAAGCTGTTGCCATTAATGGCATTGACATTGTTGGCACTAGCGGAGCCGGGTATGACGTTCGCCTTGGAGAATTGCCTGACTATTCCTTCAATGAACTGATTGACAAATCTGATGCAGTCTTCATTGAATCTGACGTTAAGGACAGGTATGAACAGATTGATTATGCTCTCAAGCACGGTAGGCATGTTCTGTGTGACTTGCCAATGACAATTGGCGCAGGGCAGCAGCAAAAACTGCTGGAAACGGCCAGACAGAATGGTTGTGTTCTGATGTCTGGTATAAAGACAGCCTACTCGACGGCGTATTACCGTTTGCTGCTCATGGTCAAGAGCGGTGAAATAGGGGATGTGGTTTCCGTTGAGACGACATGTACAAGTCTTGATGAGATTTCAGAACTTTCGGAGTATGCATCAAATAATATCTGGAACTCCATGGATGCCTGGGGGGCAACGGTGCTGCTGCCTGTTTTTCAGATTCTGGGGACGGATTATGTTGACAAGAAGATAATCACGAGGAAAACCGACAGCTACTTTGACCTTTTCACCAGAATGGACTTTGTTTACGGTAATGCCGTTGCCATGGCCAAGATAGGCAAGGGTGTCAAGTCCGAAGGAGAGATGATAATCTCCGGTACCAAGGGTTATGTATACGTCCCGTCTCCCTGGTGGAAGACGGACTACTTTGAGATAAGATACGAGGACCAGAACAGAAACAAGCGCTTCTTCTATGAACTTGAAGGAGAAGGATTCAAGTATGAACTGGTCAACTTCCAGCGGGCAATAAATCATGGCAGGACGATCAACTATACCAGTGACAAGGTGTTGGAAGAGATAAGCAGGGTGTATGCCGATTTCTATGTCGGTGATGATGTGATTGAGATATAGAGGAGAGATTGATTCTCTCGGAAACAGGTGAAGTGAGATATTATGAGAATTGCAGCAAAGCGCACGTCATTGAGGTGCATTGATAAGCTAATCGAATATAACTGCATGCTGGATTCAGCAGGTGCCAATGGTACAGCAAGATTGTATTTGTTTAGGAAAATCAGCCGGGAAGTTCTGAAGATAATTGAAGAACTGATGACTTTGGAGCTTTCTGATGATATGAGAAGGACTCTTGTTGAACTGCAGTCGGTATTCTCAAACGACTCCGGCGAGAATGACAAGGTGACCGCATTGCTGGCGAAACTGAAAAGTGGAGTTGACGAATCTCCTGCAAAATATGGGGTGCTGTTTCTGCCATACAAGTATTCCATGTGGGATTCTCTTCAAAGTATCCATGAAGCGGCTCAAAAAGATCCGGAATGTGAAGCATATGTCATGCCGATTCCTTATTATGACAAGGACGGGCATGACAATATGATTGGTATGCATGATGAGTCGGACTTGTATCCAAAAGACCTTGATGTTGTTTCATGGCGGGAGCACACCGTGGATGAAATCAATCCGGACATCATCTTCATTCATAACCCGTATGATGACGGTAATCTGGTTACGAGCATTCATCCTGACTACTATACCCGGAAGCTGGTGAGGGATGACAGGCTGGTGGTGTATGTGCCTTACTATGTTTCGTACACTGACGATCCGGATATACTGACATCGCTCGGTTTTGCCGGCATTTATGCGGATTATGTGATTACTCAGTCGGAATGGTACAGGAACGAGTATGAAAGATGCCTGGACAAGTACAGAGATATGGGTGACAACGCACGTGCAGCCGTTGATTACTATGACAACGGGCACAAGTTTGCAGTTTTGGGTAATCCTAAATATGATAAAGTAGCGATTTTAACAAAAAAAAGCTATCCGCTGTCTGATGACTGGCATGACGCACTGTTCTGTGGTGCCGGCCAGCGGCTGACGCTGTTGCTCGATACGACCGTGGAGCTTGTGCTTAAGCAGAGGGAGAATGTCTTCGAAAAGATCAATGCCGTCATTGATGTTGTGGAGGAAAGCAGAGACATGGCACTGCTTTGGCGGCCGCATCCCCTGATTGAGGTGACCATCAGCGATATGGTACCAGAACTGGAGGAGACGTACCGCAGGACGATTGAAAGGTGCAGGAACCTTGACAACTGCATCTTCGATGACACGCCAGACATGCATCGGGCGATGGCCTGGTCGGACTGTTTCTTCGGCAAGTACGGCAGCATGCTTGAGCTTTATCGCCACACTGGAAAGCCGGCGGTCATGCTTGATCTTGGAGGGACTGACTCCAGTGTGCGCGATTATGATGAAGAGGCGCTCAGCGGGAAGGTTCATACAGGAGAAGTGCTGAGGGAAGAGGAACTTGGCATGGGCACGGTGCTTGAATTCTGCCGGGAGTATCAGTACGTGCCGGCTGACTTTGAACAGAAGGAGACATTCGGTGAGAGAATCTACAAATTCTCCAAGGATGCGCTGGTCAGGAAGATAAGCAAGTGATGGCGAAGGAGTTGATGATGTGTGCGCGGAAGATGAAATTAATCGTATTATATGCGAAACGCTGAAGGCAAAGCCTGGGGACATTCGTGACGTCCATGTTCTGAAGAACGGCATGACCAATGAATCATTCATGTTCACTGCAAGAAACAGCAGATATATCATGCGTATTCCCGGTGTTGGGACGGACAGTCTGATCAACAGGGAATATGAGTATGAGAATTATGCCGCTCTTGCGAAAACGGGCATTGACGATGAACCCTTGTATCTCGATCCTAAGAACGGATGCAAGTTGACGAAGTACATTGAGGGAGCACATAACTGCAATGCCCATGATTTCTCCGAGGTCGGACTTTGCATGAACGTGCTCAGAAAATTTCACTCATCCGGATTAAAGGTGGATCATGAGTTCAACCTGTTTGATCAGATTGAGTTCTACGAGTCACTTCGCGGGAGTTATTCCGTGTATGATGACTATCAGGAGACGAAGCACAGGGTGCTTGGACTAAAGGAATATATTGATGCGTGTCCCAAGCAGAGGACGCTGTGCCACATTGACGCAGTCTGTGACAACTTCCTGGTCGGGGAGGACGGCATCAAGCTGATAGACTGGGAATATGCGGCGATGCAGGATCCGCATGTGGACGTTGCAATGTTTGCCATTTATGCGATGTATGACCGGGAAAGCGTTGACCGGCTGATTGACCTTTACTTTGCTGAAGGTTGTCCGGTCAGGACAAGAATCAAGATATACTGCTACATTGCCGTATGCGGTCTGCTCTGGAGCAACTGGTGCGAGTACAAGCACCAGCTGGGGGCGGATTTCGGCGCGTATGCGGCAGGACAGTATCGTTATGCGGAAGAGTACAGTCTGATTGCCGGAGAGATGATGGAGGAATGTGATGAAGCAGGTTAAGCGTGCGGTAATTATGGCTTCTGGATTTGGCAGTCGGATGAGGCCGCTGACGCTGACGACGCCGAAGCCGCTGGTCAGGGTCAACGGCGTGGCGATGATTGAGACGGTGATTGACGGCCTGACCGAAAACGGGATTACGGAGATTCACGTCGTCACGGGATATCTGGCGGAGAAGTTCGAGTATCTGAAGGAATTGGGAATCGACCTGATCTACAATCCGTATTATGAGACAGTGAACAACATCTCGTCGCTGTATGTGGCAAGGGACTATCTGGAAGATGCAATCATCATTGACGGTGACCAGGTGATTTTGGACAGCAGCGTGCTGAGTCCGTGGTTCGAGCGGTCTGGATACAACAGCGTCTACGTTGAGGACGGAACGGACGAATGGCTGCAGCAGGTCGATTCGGACGGGACTGTTGTCTCCTGCAGCAGAACGGGAGGCAAGTCTGGCTGGCAACTGTACGGTATTTCGCGATGGACGAAAGAGGATGCCAGACGTCTGAAGGCGGACCTGGAATTTGAGTTCGAGGTCAGAAGGAACTTTCAGGCCTACTGGGACGATGTGGCGATGTTCTGTCATCCGGAGCATTACAGGCTTGGAATATTTCCGATGAGGCCGGGCGCCGTGAAGGAGATTGACACGATGGATGAGCTGGCGGAAATCGACGGCAGCTACAAGGGGGAAGAACATGAGGAGAAGGGTTGACTGGGTGATAACACTGGCGCCGTTTACGACGGTGCTTGCCCTGTGCGTGCTGTTTGCGGTGCGTCCCGTGGGGGCGAATGAGATTCTTATGAAGGTACGTCATATGCTGGGGAACACGTTTGGAGTGTGGTACCTGGCTATCGGCTTCTTCTTTTTCCTGGTCTCCCTGTACACTGCATTCTCGAGATACGGGGAGATCGTCCTGGGAGATGCGGGAGAAGGTCCTCGGTACAGCTTTCCTGCCTGGGGTGCGATGATGTTCACCTGCGGGCTGGCAGCGGACATTCTGTTCTATTCCTTCTCGGAGTGGATAAGCTATGCATGCGATCCGCACATTGGGGAGATGGGGAAAGTTCAAGACTGGGCGGGCGTCTATCCGCTGTTCCACTGGGGATTCATTCCCTGGAGTTTCTACCTGGTTTTGGCCGTTTCCTTCGGTTTTATGCTTCATGTCAGGAAATGCCGGCGCAGGCGTTATTCCGAAGCATGTAGACCTCTGATTGGCGGAATGGCGGACGGCATCTGCGGGCGGGTAATTGACCTGCTCGCAGTGTTTTCGCTGCTTGCCGGTACGGCAACGACTTTTGGTGTCGCAACACCGCTGATTTCGGAGTTCATAATTCAAATTACCGGTGTTCATGCAGACAGGCTTGCTGTAAACGAAGTCATTTTAATTCTGACGTTCATTACATACACGTCGGTTCTGTTGAAGAAGACACGGGGAATCAGAAGACTGGCGGATATCTGCGTTCACCTCTTCATGATTCTTCTGGCTTACGTGCTGCTTTTTTCAGGACAGACCCGTTACATCATGGAAACCGGATTCCAGTCATTCGGAACCATGATTCAGAATTTTCCGGAGCTTGCAACGTTTACCGACCCGCTTAGAAAGACTGCATTTCCGCAGAACTGGACCATCTACTACTGGGCCTACTGGATGGTGTGGTGCGTGGCAGCACCGTTCTTCATCGGGAGCATTTCAAAGGGACGAACGGTCAGACAGACCATTCTCGGCGGATATATCTTTGGCGGCGGTGCGACACTTCTGAGCTTCATTATTCTCGGCAACTACTCGATGGGACTTCAGATGAGCGGTGCGGCTGACTTCGTCGGTCAGTTTAAAAAGAGCGGTGACATATACGGCGTGATTGTCTCAATAGTGAGGACGCTTCCATGTCCGGAACTTGTAATGCTGCTGGTGATTGTGACGATGATTGCCTTCTATGCGACATCATTTGACTCAATTGCATACACTGCTTCGTGTTACAGCTACCGAAAGCTTGATGACGGACAGGAACCGGCCATGGCCATTCAGGTCATGTGGTGCGTTCTGCTGATTGTCTTTCCGGTGGCACTGCTGTTTTCAAGAAGCTCGATGGCAAACCTCCAGAGCATCAGCATCATCACTGCATTTCCATTGAGCCTGATTCTGTCCGCAATTGTCGTGAGCTTTCTCAAGGATGCGGGAAATTTTCTGAAGAAGCGTTCAGATTCGTAGACCGGTTTCGTTATTATATTTGTAGGCCTACAATGATTCAGATGTAAAGCATTGATTGCCTGGCTTTTGGGGGAGACAGGACGACATTGCTTTTGATGAGTCAAAATCTTCTGTTGCTGGTTTTTGACGACTGGAGGGATTTTGATGAGGACATTTGAGTTGAGACTGAATACGCGCTTTGGTAAGTTCAGACAGAAGCTTTGGTTGAAGTATTCATACGGTAAGTTGAAAAAGGAATGAAACGGCAGCTGCGAAGGCGGCAGGCGCATGGCGTCTGTCGCCTTTTATATATATACATAACTGTACGTTAGCTTAAAAAGAGTGAAATTTGTAATTGAAATGACGGTGTTCATTTTATGTTCGATATTTTTTCATGTTACTTGCATAAAATTTCATAATTATTTGTCCGATAAAGTCTGTAAGGATTGCTGTACCAAATATTATTGAAAGGACGTATAATTTATGAACAACAACACATCATATGCAAAATACCGGTCAATCGGCAAGTGGATAGCCGGTATCCTTGTTGCCGTAGGTATCGTGCCCATCGTCATCATGCTGATCAGTTCAATCAGCACGACGACTGGCGTTCTGATTGAACGCAACAATCTCTCGAAGGAAAGCGCCGTTGACCTCATTCAGGAAGAGCGGGAACATCTGCAGAAGACATCTGAAGCCATGCTGAAGAAAATGGCTACCTACCCTGAATTTACAGCGAAGAAATTTGACAGACAGCAGCTTGTACGCGAAGTGAAGAAGACGTGCAACGCCAATGATGCTCTGCTGACGACGACCGTTGCCGACCAGGACGACAACTGTGCAAGTTCTAGCAAGCTTCCGGCGGGATTCAGGCCGACGAGCCGCGACTGGTACAGGAAGGCCGTTGCCGACATGGGCAATGTCATCTGGACGCTGCCGTACAAGGATGCCGAAAGCGGAGCGTACGTCATCACGGCTGCGTATGCCTACAAGGCCCAGGACGGCAAGACGCGCGTGGTGACGTCTGATGTGTCGTTCAATGCGATTGAACGTCCGCTGGACAATCTCAGAATCGGGCACACCGGTCGCGTGACGCTCGTTTCCGATGACGGCATTGCGCTTGCATCAAAGGGTGCAATTGATGACAGTCATTACAGTCGCGGAAACAATCTCAGCAACGACAAGATGTACAAGGCAATCAAGGCTTCGAACAAGCGCAAGGGCTTCGTGCACATCGACGGTGAGTCGAAGGTTGCCGATATTTACTTCAACAAGGGCGAAGCTGGCAGCGAGTACTGGGCCTATGCATATGTGATGGCAAGTGACCTGAACAATGAACGTCATACGATGATGATTACGGCGGGAGTAGTTGCCGTTGTCGTTGCCATTGTCGTCATCATTGTCGCCCTGTTCATTTCAGGTGCATTCAAGGCGATTTCCGAAACGCTGCTCTGGTACTTCAAGAAGGCGGAAAGCGGCAACCTGGATGAAATCAGGGTTGACAAAGGTGGAAATTCGTTCAAGGAAAGGATTGCCGCAAGACTTGTTGCTCCGGACCAGAAGGGCAGCGAATTCAACAGAATCGCGTTCGGTTACAATAAAATGATCGATGCCGTCAGTGAATTGATTGGAAACGTCAAGAAACAGTCGGCAAACGTTGCGGAAAAATCCGCTTCATTGCTTGAACTCTCCAAGCAGACGGGCAAGGCAACGGAAGAAGTTGCCCAAACGATTACGGGCATTGCCGAAGTTACGAGTTCACAGGCTCAGGAAACCCAACAAAGCGTAACGAAACTGGAAGAACTTTCCAAGGTTATCGATGAGTTGAACGAAAGCGTTCAGGCCATGCATGCCGAATCCGACGAATCTGCCAAGATCAATCAGGCCAACATGAACACGATGGACAATGTCAACAGCAACTGGGTCGCTGAACTCGATGATATGAAGGCATTGTCGCAAAGCGTCCAGAATATGAATGCGGATATTCAAGACATTACCAAGATCATCAACGTCATCAACGAGATTTCTCGTCAGACGAACCTGCTTGCCTTGAATGCTTCAATTGAAGCTGCCAGCGCAGGCGAAGCCGGCAAAGGCTTCTCAGTCGTTGCGGCAGAAATTCGCAAGCTTGCCGAACAAAGCGCGGCTTCGACGAAGGAAATCGAAGGCATTATCGACAACATCAAGAATCAGTCAACTGAAATGGTCGACAAGACGAACAGTTCCGTTGAAGGCGGTCAAAAGCAGTCCAAGCTGATTCAAGAAGCCATCAAATCGACGATGGAAGTCTTCAAGCGCAATCAGGAAATGGCACAAAAAGTCGCAGGCGTTGCCAAATCTTCAGAAAAGATTGAAGAAGTTCAAGGCAAAGTGCTCGAAGGACTTGAAAGCATCTCTGCTTCAACGCAGGAAAATGCGGCCGGAACGGAAGAAGTTTCCGCAAATTCCGAAGAAGTTCTGGCAACGATGGACGAATTCACGCAGCACGTTGCCGACTTGCGCGATATTGCAGACAACTTGAAGAACGAAACGGATAAGTTGAGCGTTAATAAATAATTTGTCAAGAGGTTTTGACAAACCGGTCTCAAATTAAAGAACCGGATGATTTGCGATTTATTGCGAATCATCCGGTTTTTTTATTCAGCGCTTGGTGATGTGCGGAAAAGAGGAGCGAAAGGGGCGGGCTTGTCAGTGGGCTGGTTTTTGGGGGACGGGCAGATCACAGGAATCGGCGTTTTGCCCGTAACCGTGAGGCGGGTTTTACGGGCAGATTTGCAAAAACGAGGATTTGCCCGTAACCGTGAGGCGGATTTTACGGGCAGATTCCAAAAATAGTCATTTTGCCCGTAAGGCCTCCTTGACATAATGCTCTGCAGGGATGGCTGGAAGCTGCTAAAAAATAAAAAGCACGCTCATTATCGGGCGTGCTTTTATCCTTAACCTACCAAAGTTCAGAGGCGACTAAACGTAATAATAAATTAAGGCCGTCACTGTGAAGTGACCTTGCTATATCCTCATTGTAACATCAAAACTCTTTTTTGACAACAAACGGCTGATGGATGATTTTGAAGTTTTTGCTGCTTATGTTTGGTGTTGCGAATGGCACAACAATAAAGCCGATTTGAAATTGATGTCAAGGGCTGATTTTTAATTTGAAGCATAGTTTTTCCCGGCTTCAGTTGATAAAGTTTCATGGACATAAAAAGCCTGCCAAATGCTGGTTTAAAAAGATTCTAAGCCAGGTTAATGGTTGATACAACATCTTGTGTGTGAAACAAAAACTGTTCAATATGTTGTGTTAATGGATTCAAACGGTTATAATCATTATAAATTGAAATGAAGGGCTTGATATTATGAACATAACCTTATTCAGTCGCAAAGGCTGCATGAAGTGCATGATGACCAAAAGATTTTTAAATGAACACAACCTTGATTTTAAAGAAGTCGACGTTGATGAAGATGAAGCCGCAATGGCAAGGCTGCGCAAACTTGGAGTCAAAAGTCTGCCGGTGGTTGAGGACTCGAACAAAGTCGTCTGCACTGGATTTGACCAGGAAAAAATGAAAAAGGCCTTTAACCTATGAAAATCGTGTACTTTAGCGTGACCGGTCAGACTAAGCGGTTTGCGGCCAAACTCGCTTATTACGAGACGCTTGAAATCGATCCGACTGCTGAGCTGGTGATGAAAGAGCCGTACGTGCTGGTGGTTCCGACCTATGAAGCAGAGTTTATCGCGCCCGTTTTTGATTTTCTTGAAACCGGTGAGAATCAGAAATTTCTGGCCGGCGTTTCGGGATCGGGCAATCGAAACTTTGCCGAGCTGTTTGTTTTTTCCGCAAAGGAGATTGCCAAAAAGTACGGCGTTCCGCTGATATACGCATTTGAGTTTTCCGGAACGAAGGAAGACGTTGACAATTTTGAAGAAGAGGTGAGAGAACTTGAACGAAAAACAACCATGGTTCGAGCTCAACAATGAACTGAATCTGCCGGAAGACGGGCGGATCAGACTGGACAAGGACCAGGAGGCGCTGAAGCTGTTTTTGGAAGACGAAGTCAAGCCAAAGATCAAGCGGTTTGAAAAAAAGCACGAGCACGTGAAATGGATGGTCGAAAACGGCTATTACGATGAGGAAGTCTTCGAAAGATACACTGCTGAGTTCATCAACGGACTGGATGAAAGGCTGCGAAAAGCAGGATTCAGATTCAGGACGTTCATGTCTGCCTACAAGTTTTATGCGCAGTATGCCATGAAAACGAATGACCAGAAAATCTGGCTCGAAGATTTTTGCGACAGGGTTCTGGCATGTGCGTTGACGTTTGCCGACGGTGATGAAGAACTTGCGGAGATGATCGGAGAAGAAATCGTTCATCAGCGGTTTCAGCCGGCAACGCCGAGTTTTCTGAACGCCGGACGAAAACGACGCGGTGAGTTCGTGTCATGCTTCTTGCTTCAGACGACCGACGACATGAACTCGATCGGACGGATGATCAATTCGGCTCTGCAGCTGTCAAGAATCGGTGGCGGCGTTGGCGTCAACCTTTCCAATCTGCGCGGGCGGGGAGCCAGCATCAAGCAGATCAAAGGGGCTGCTTCGGGCGTCGTTCCCGTGATGAAGCTTCTTGAAGACAGTTTCTCCTATTCAAATCAGTTGGGGCAAAGACAAGGTGCGGGCGCCGTTTATCTGAACGTTTTTCATCCAGACATCCTGGAATTTCTCGGGACCAAAAAGGAAAATGCCGATGAAAAAATCAGGGTCAAGACGCTTTCTCTGGGACTCGTCGTTCCGGACAAGTTCTACGAGCTTGCGCGCAAAAACGAGGAGATGTGCCTTTTTGAACCTTACACGGTCGAAAAGGAATACCATTGTCCGTTTTCCTACGTCGATCTGACCAAAGAATACGAGAAGATGGTCGAAAATCCCCGGATCGAGAAGAAAAAAATCTCTGCGAGAATGCTTGAAGAAGAGATTTCAAAGCTTCAGCAGGAGTCGGGCTATCCTTATATCGTCAATATCGATACGGTCAACGAAAGCAATCCGATCAAAGGAAAAATCGTCATGAGCAACCTTTGTTCAGAGATTTTGCAGGTGCAGGAGCCGTCCGTCATCAACGACGAGCAGGAATACGTCAAGCTTGGACGTGATATCAGCTGCAACCTTGGGTCAACGAATATTGCAAATTTGATGAAGGCACCTGACTTTGGGCGTTCCGTCAAAACGATGGTGAAAGCCTTGACGGAAGTTTCCGACGAATCAAACATCAAAAGCGTGCCTTCCGTAGCTCACGGAAACGAAACGGCGCATGCCATTGGACTGGGGGCAATGGGTCTTCATTCCTTCCTTGCGCAAAACAAGATTCGCTACGGTTCAAAAGAAGCCCTGGAATTCGTTTCGACGTATTTCATGTTGCTGAACTATTGGACGCTGGTTGCTTCAAACGAAATTGCGATTGAGAAGAAGCAGATATTTGACGGCTTTTTAGAAAGCAAGTATGCGGACGGAAGCTATTTCGAAGAATATGAAAATGCTGATTCGACACTGCATTTTTCAAAAACAAAAGAACTCTTCAAAGGAATCTTCATTCCGAGCGCAAAAGACTGGGGCAGGCTGCGCCAAAACGTAATGAGACACGGATTGTACAATCAAAACAGGCTCGCCGTTGCGCCAACCGGATCGATTTCCTACATCAACGACACGACCGCATCCCTTCAGCCGATCGTCAGGGTCGTGGAAGAGCGGCAGGAAAAGAAGATCGGCAAGATCTACTACCCGGCGCCCGGACTTTCCGAAGAAACGCTGCCTTACTACACGAGCGCCTATGATCTTGACATGAGGTGCGTCATCGACACTTATGCGGCGGCGCAAAAGCACGTCGATCAAGGGCTGAGCCTGACTTTGTTCATGCGATCGAAGCCGTCTGCTGAGCTTTACGAGTGGAAAAAAGGTCACAAAGAGGAATTGACGACGCGCGATTTGACGATTCTCAGGCACTATGCCTTCCGAAAGAAAATCAAATCGATTTATTACGTCAGGACGTTTACCGATCAGGATGAAGAAGACAAATTTGCCGAATGCGAAAGTTGTGTGATTTAAATGGAAAAAACATATCGGGCCATAAACTGGAACGTGTTGGATGATGCCTTGGACAAGGCGGTTTGGGAAAAGCTGACGGAGCAATTCTGGCTTGATACCAGAATTCCCCTGTCAAACGATCTCAACGATTGGAAGAAAATGAAAGAAGAAGAGCATGCGCTGGTCGAAAAAGTTTTCGGAGGGCTGACTTTGCTTGACACGCTGCAGTCGGTTGACGGGATGAGCGCGCTTAAAAAGGATGCTTTGACCTCGCATGAAGCGGCCGTGCTGAACAATATCGAATTTATGGAATCCGTGCATGCCAAAAGCTATTCGTCGATTTTTTCGACGCTCAATACGCCGGCAGAAATTGAAGAGATTTTTGAATGGACGGAAAAAAACGAGTATCTTCAGTACAAGGCAGAAAAGATCTGTGCGATTTATCGCGGAGACGATGCTTTGATGAAGAAGGCGGCCTCCGTTTTCCTGGAGTCGTTTCTGTTTTATTCAGGCTTTTATGCGCCGCTTTATTTTCTCGGACACAACCGGCTCAACAACGTGGCCGAAATAATCAAGCTGATTTTGAGGGACGAGTCGGTTCACGGAACTTACATCGGATATAAGTTTCAGATAAGATACAGGGCTTTGGCAGAAGAAGAACAGGAGAAATTGAAATTTGAAATCGTCAACCTGCTCTACGATCTGTATCAAAACGAAGAGAAGTATACGCATGAACTTTACGATGAACTCGGATGGACCGAAGACGTCGGCATCTTTTTACGATACAATGCCAACAAAGCCTTGATGAATCTTGGGTTTGAGCCATTGTTTGAAGAAACGGCCACGGACGTCAACCCCGTCGTCATGAACGGCATTTCGACGTCAACGTCGAATCACGATTTCTTCTCTCAGGTCGGAAACGGTTATTTGCTTGGCAGCGTTGAGGCGATGGGTGACGATGATTACTGGATTTGAAAGCAGTGAGCATAATCTTTTACTTTGCTTCGATTGTGCGTTATACTTACGGAAAGTAAGCAACAAGAGAGGCTGAGCAGACATGAATAACGCAATTGAATTTTTAAAGAAACGGCGCTCGATTTACGCAATCGGAAAGAACATCGAACTGAATAATGAGGAGATTACCGAACTGATCGAAGGAGCAGTCAAGAATTCTCCGACCGCATTCAACAGTCAGACGGTCCGTGCAGTGATTACGTTCGGAGAATCTTCGGATCGTGTTTGGGACATTGTTTTGGATGAACTCAGAAAAGTCGTCAAAGATGACGGTGCTTTTTTGAAGACGAAAGAAAAAATCGCAACTTTCAAGGCAGGTTTCGGAACGGTACTGTATTTTACAGAAACAGCAACTGTCAAGAAATTGGAAAAAGATTTTCCGCTTTACGCCGATAATTTTGCCGACTGGGCGGAACAAGGCATCGGCGGCGCACAACAGGCCGTTTGGGAAGTTTTGGCAGCAAATGGCCTCGGTGCTTCGCTTCAGCACTATAATCCGTTGATCGATGATGCGATTAAGCAGCAATTCGATCTTCCGGAAGGCTGGAGACTGCGTGCCGAAATGCCGTTCGGGTCGATTGAAGCTCCTGCGGGCGACAAGAAATTTTTGGAAGACGACGTGAGATTTAAGGTTTTTGACTAAGATTTGGTTTTGTGATCGAGAGACGAAATAGTGAGGATTTTCTGGGTGGAAATTCTCGCTATTTTTTTGTGCGTGGGTGAGGGATGTGGGGGAGCGGTGCGTGTGAGAGGAGGTTAAAGCGCTATCTTAGGCTGAGGCGGAGGCGTGGTGAAAGCATTGTCTTCAGGCGGTGAATGAGGATTTTGAGTCGGCGGTAGAACATTTTGTTCTACTTTCGGAGGCGCAGGGGCCGGATTTGGGTGCGGCGGTAGAACATTTTTTCAATTTTAGGGAATTTGTTCTACTTTCGGGGGCGCGCGGACTGGATTTGGGAGCAGCGGTAGAACATTTTTTCAATTTTTAGGGATTTTGTTCTACTTTGGGGTTCGCGCGAGGCGGATTTTGAGTCGGCGGTAGAACATTTTTTCAATTTTTAGGGAATTTGTTCTACTTTCGGGTCAGCGCGAGGCGGATTTGGGTGCGGGAGTAGACAAAATTCGGTAGAAAAATCCGTTTTTTGTCTACTTTGGGGTTCGCAGGCGCTGGATTTGGCCTGGTGAGTAGACAAAATTCGGTGGAAAAGCCCGTTTTTTGTCTACTTTGGTGGGCGCGGGCACTGGATTTGACCGAAGAGGGCGCTTTTCGGCTTCAAATCAGCGGCTGCAGCGAAAGAGGGACTGCGATTAACAAAAAAGCCAGACAAACGTCTGACTCATTGAAGATTATATTTTGAATCGAGGTTCGTAATCGTGATGCGGCCGATCGTGATCGAAACCCAGACCGTCATCTGCAGGAGAAACATCATGAAAACGAAGGCCAGCATGCGCGGACTCCACATGGTGATAAGTTCTTTGATGACGAAACCGGGATCAAAGAAGAGGTAGGCCGTGTGCAGGCGCAGGAATCTGCCAACGTAGACACCGACTGATGAGAAAATCGTCAGGACCGTCACGATGATCGTGCGCCAACCGAGACCCGGCTTGCGGAACCTGACCTGAATCGTCTGCGTGACGTATTCGAGACTCCAGACGCCCATCAGGCAACAGGCCAAAGCGCTTATGACAAGGTTGGTGAAGTAAAGCCAAAGGTGCAGGTCAAATTTCATCAATCCGGTTGCCGGATCGTAGGGATTCATTCGCGCAAGGTGAAAAAGGTCAGTCAAAACGTACGGGGCGTTCGGATAGAAGAGGAGCCAGCATACGAAGAGGAGCCAGTAGATGGTTTTTGGCTGACTTTCGTTCATGTGAAACGAAATCTCGACTGGGAGGTATGCCAGAAACGTGTTGAGCACAAGGAAACTGAAAAAGTTGCCTTGGCGGTAGATTGTCAGATACGCATAGATGATATAGATGAAAAATGCAGTTCTGACCACCCATTTGAATCTTTTAGACACTTTTTTCACCACCTTTTTATTGATAATTCCATTGTATCAAAAACCGGTGTGTTTTTTGGGGTTTTGCAGCAATCGTTGTAAAATTTTTAGATTTTAACGTCGTCTTTCGTCAAGTAACATTTTTACGGCGGACGTGATATAATGTATAGTTGTAAAAATAAACAGTGAGGGGGTATTTTGTTGCAGGTTTTAGGAAGTATCTTCACTTTGCAGCATGTGGTCAACGTGTTGGACGTTTTAGTCGTTTGGTACGTGATCTACGTGCTGATGATGCTGCTTCGCGGGACCAAGGCCGTTCAGTTGTTCAAGGGCGTCGTCGTCATCATCGTCGTCAAATTGATCAGTTGGTACGTTGGTCTTGAGACGCTCTCTTGGATAATGGACCAGGTGATCAACTGGGGGATTATCGCAATTATCGTGATTTTCCAGCCTGAAATCAGACGCGGTCTTGAACACCTGGGGCGCGGTTCCTTATTTACGTCATACAATAAGAAAGAAAATAACGAAGAGAAGATGGTCGAGGCCTTGGATCAGGCGATTCAGTACATGTCAAAGCGCAGAATCGGTGCTTTGATCACGATTCAGATGAATACCGGCCTTGAAGACTATATCGAAACCGGTATCAAGCTTGATGCCAATATTACGGGCGCTTTGCTGATCAATATTTTTATTCCGAATACGCCGCTTCACGATGGCGCGGTTATCATCAAGGACAACAAGATTGCAGTTGCCGCCGCATATCTGCCTCTTTCCGAAAGCAACCTGATTCCAAAAGAGCTCGGAACAAGACACCGTGCGGCCGTTGGCATCAGCGAAGTTACGGATGCGTTGACGATTGTCGTTTCAGAAGAAACCGGCGGCGTGACGATTACGAAGAACAACGAACTGATTCGCGATCTTGCTCGTCAGGATTATCTCAAGCTGTTGAGAAACGAGCTTGTTCCAAAGGAAGAAGACAAGAAGCAGTCCTTTTTTGAAAGAGTGGCCCAAGCCTTCTTGAAAGGAGGGCACAAGCATTGAAATTCCCTAAGATTGATAATACGAAGTTTTTGTATCAGCTTGTTTCGCTGTTGTTTGCCTTGCTCTTGTTTTTCTACGTAAATTATCAGCGTCTGGGTTCAACGAGAACGACTGACAACAAGCCTCAGGCGCCGGCAGTTTTGATGACGAACAAAACGGTCAAGATGACGATGCCGCTTGCAGTCAACGTTGACAACGACAAGTATTTCGTGACCGGATATCCGGAAAAGGTTCAGGTCAAGCTTTCAGGTCCGAGCGCGATGGTCAAGGCGATGGACAATACGCGCAATTTTGAAGTCTATGCGGATTTGTCGAAGCTGAAACCAGGCACTCATACCGTCAAATTCAAGACTTCCGGACTCAGCAAGGAAGTAACGGCTTCGATTGATCCCGATTCGGCCGTCATCAGGATCGAACGTCGCAAGACAATCACGATGCCGATTCAGACACGCTACGACACCGGACAGATTTCAAGCGGATACGCTGCCGGAACACCGATATTGAGCAGCCAGACGACAAGCATTACGGGCGGACATAAGTCTATCAAAAAAATCGTCAGCGTGGTTGCGAACGTGAATTTGCCAGACGGAACAAACTCCGCATATTCAAAAAACGTCATTTTGCAAGCAATCGACAAAAACGGCAAAACGGTGCCGGACGTCGTCATCAGTCCGGAAACGGTTCGTGTGACCGTTCCAATCAATTTGGCAACGTCAACGAAGACCGTGCCATTGCTGCTTGAAGCTGGCGCTGGCGGAGTTTCCGGGAAAAGCTATAATTTCACTTCGTCAACGAAATCGATCACTCTCCACGGAACGAAGACGGCTCTCAAGTCAATTTCTTCATACAGCTTAAAGGTTCCGATTGTCGGGATTAACAGCACGACGACGAAGACGATTAAAATTTCTCCGACCGAAGCGGGCATTACGTCCGTTTCGCCGAATTCGGTTCAAGTAACGATTGAAGTTCAGTCGTCAGGAAGTCAGATTCAGTCGAGCGGATCGACCGGTTCAAACGATTCTTCCGGTTCGGATAAGCAGACGACGACTGACAATGACGAGGATAACAAAAAAGATGATGACAGCAGCAACATTAACAGTTCGAGCTCGTCATCGGTTTCATCTTCTTCTGAAGATTAGATAAACACAGAAATGAGGATTTTTTAAAATGAAATATTTTGGTACAGATGGTGTCAGAGGCATTGCAAACGAGACGCTGACTCCCGAACTTGCATTTAAACTAGGTCGCTGCGGTGGTTACGTGCTGACACAGCATGCTGAAGGCAAGCAGCCACGCGTCCTGGTTGCTCGCGATACACGCATTTCAGGGCAAATGCTTGAACAGGCTTTGATTGCCGGCTTGCTTTCAGTCGGAATCGAAGTGTTCACTCTGGGTGTCATGACGACTCCTGGCGTTGCCTATCTCGTTCGTTTGCAGGATGCTGATGCAGGAATCATGATCTCTGCTTCGCACAATCCGGTTCAAGACAACGGCATCAAATTCTTCGGTGGTGACGGGTACAAGCTTTCGGACGATCAAGAAGAAGAAATCGAAGCTTTGCTTGAAAAAAATACCGACGATCTTCCGCGTCCTTCCGCAGAAGGCCTGGGAACGGTCAGCAGCTACCGCGAAGGCGCGCTCAAGTATTTGCAATTCCTTGAACAAACGATTCCGGATGATCTTGAAGGAATGCACATCGCAGTTGACGGTGCCAATGGCTCGACGAGCAATTTGGTTTCACGACTCTTTGCGGATCTCAGCGCTGAATTTGACACGATGGCAACGAATCCGGACGGACTCAACATCAACAAGGGCGTTGGTTCGACTCATCCCGAAGCTTTGGCCAAGTTCGTCGTTGAACAGGGTGCTCAAGTCGGCGTTGCCTTCGACGGTGACGGCGATCGCTGCATCGCGGTTGACGAGCTCGGCAATATCGTCGACGGCGACAAGATTATGTTCATCTGCGGCAAGTATATGTGCGAACGCGGCCGCTTGAAGAAGGATACGATCGTGACGACCGTTATGAGCAACATCGGTTTGTACAAAGCGATGGCCAAAAATGACCTTAATTCCGTCAAGACTCAAGTCGGCGACCGCTACGTCGTCGAAGAGATGCGCAAAGACGGCTACAATGTCGGCGGCGAACAATCCGGCCACGTTGTTTTTCTTGATTTCAACACGACCGGTGACGGGATGTTGACGGCGCTGCAGCTTTTGAACGTCATCAAGCAGACCGGCAAGAAATTGTCCGAACTTGCTGCGGAAGTGACGACCTATCCTCAAGAACTCGTCAACGTTCGCGTGACCGACAAGAAGGCAGCGTTGGACAACGAGGTCATCAAAGCCGCAATTGCCAAAGTTGAAGACAAGATGGGAGACGAAGGTCGCGTGCTCGTGCGACCTAGCGGCACCGAAGATTTGCTGCGCGTCATGGCGGAAGCTCCGACGCAAGAGCTCGTGCATGACTACGTAATGGAAATCGTGGACGTCGTTAAGAAGGAAATGGGCGTTTAACTGAATAATGAAATGAGGCCGGGCATTGTGTCCGGTCTTTTTTTGTGCGGATTTTTGTGAGCGGGGGTTAGAGGTGCACGGAGGGGTGGTGTCTGACGCGTTTGGCGGATTTGGGTGAGCGGCGAGGGATTTGTGAATGGCGGCCGGATTTGGGTGCGGCGGTAGAACATTTTTTCAATTTTTAGAGAATTTGTTCTACTTTGTGGTCCGCGTGAGGCGGATTTTGAGTCAGCGGTAGAACATTTTTTCAATTTTTGGGATTTTTGTTCTACTTTCGTGGGAGCGCGAGGCGGATTTTGAGCCTGGGGTAGAACATTTTTTCAATTTTTGGAGATTTTGTTCTACTTTTGGGGGCGCGCGAGGCGGATTTGGAGTCGGCGGTAGAACATTTTTTCAAATTTTGGAGATTTTGTTCTACTTTCGGGTCCGCGCGAGCAAGATTTTAGGTCAGCGGTAGAATATTTTTTCAATTTTTGGAGAATTTGTTCTACTTTGGGGTTTGCGCGAGCTGGATTTGGAGTTGGCGGTAGAACATTTTTTCAGTTTTTGGAGATTTTGTTCTACTTTCGGGGGAGCGCGAGGCAGATTTGGGTGCGGGAGTAGACAAAATTAGGTAGAAAAGCCTGTTTTTTGTCTACTTTGTGGTCCGCAGGCGCTGGATTTAGATGCGGGAGTAGACAAAATTAGGTAGAAAAGCCTGTTTTTTGTCTACTTTTGAGTCCGCAGGCGCTGGATTTGGGTGCGGGAGTAGACAAAATTAGGTAGAACAGTCCGTTTTTTGTCTACTTTGTGGTCCGCAGTGGATGGATTTGGGTGCGGGAGTAGACAAAATTCGTCAGAAAAGCCCGTTTTTTGTCTACTTTGGCGGCTGCGGGCACTGGATTTGGGTGCGGGAGTAGACAAAATTAGGTAGAAAAGCCTGTTTTTTGTCTACTTTGTGGTCCGCAGGCGCTGGATTTGGGTGCGGCGGTAGACAAAATTCAGTAGAACAGTCCGTTTTTTGTCTACTTTAGTATCTGCGCGATCAACGCCATGGTCATGGCCGTAAATGAGTTCAGCAGCACTGCATTTAGCAAAGGGAGGTGCGGCAGCAATCTCAAAAAAGCAATAAAAAAAGCCTTCAAAACAAAGGCTGATCACTTATGCAAAACGTTATTCAACGTGTACGTGATTACGCGCAAAACCAAATAGCAGATTGAGGCATAAACGAAATAGTAGAGAAGAACAAACAATAAAGGCACGTACCACATCCCCATGGAAAACAGCGAGGAAACGGTCTGGAGCTGCGTATTGTTCGGTGAAGCAAGTGCCAATGTGACGAGTTTGATTAAAATGAGTCCAGCCCCAATGAAAAGACTCAGTGCAAGTTGTTTTTTGTTAATCATGAAAATGCCTCGCAATTCGTTGATTTCACTTGACTATTATAGTATGGATCGCGAAAATATGCCAATTTTTGGCTAAAATCATGATTTGATTACTGAAACATGCAGTTTCTGATTGCTTCACGGAAATTTTTATGGCAAAATCCAGTCTCGGGTCAACGGAAAAATTGTGCAATCACTTACGAAAAGCGACAGGGAAATAAGGACGGGATTACCGTTATCCTGCGGCTTCATAAATTTTTTCTTATTTATTATTGACAACGCTTTCTGTAAGCGTTATTATGTACGGGTAAGGTATTAATTAATTTACCTTCTAATCAATTCTCTTTCTCTCTTATGCCAACCACTGTAACCTGTGTGATTACGGTGGTTTTTGTTTTGTCGGAACGGATTTTAAGATATAATTGAACCGGGAGTGATTATTATGAAGAGCAACGAGACTTTGAATCTGATTGAAGAAATTACGCGAAATGACGGCAGCAAGTATTACGAAGTGTCGGACATTGCGCAAAACGGTCGTGCTGAACTTGCGGCAATTCGCGGTTTTATCAAAAGCGTGCGGATTTTGCAGCTGAACATTCCGCGTTCAAAAAACGTGATTGCATACGAAAATTACATCAACGAAAATTTTGAGATGCCAAAAGAAGATTTTGACCATTTTGAGGAATGGAAACGAACACCCGAAATGGAGGAAATCGTTGAGAATATTTTGCGTGAAAATCATATTGCGTAAAAATTCGAACTTTATTCTGGACCGCTGGCGATAAAAATGTTCGGATGCCGACATGGGTTAAGAAGGCAGCAAGCTGTCTGAAAAAGCGATATTTGGAAGCGTTCAAAAAGACGGCTGCAAAAAAAGTCCCGTTTCCTGCTTGAATTAAATGAAATGCCGAATGAAGACGGTCGAGGCGCGATTGTCTTTGTCCGTAATGTCTTCAATTTTCTATACGCAAGAAACTGCTCTTTTTTAGATATGGTGCTGCTCAACTAATCCAGCCAAGATTTCATTCAAATTTACGGACAAAGGCTTCATTTTTGATGATTTGTCCGTAAGAAAAACACATTTTACGGACAGACAGGGGATTTTCAATGATTTGTCCGTAAATTTTTGCCAATTATGATGAGGATTTACGGACAGAAGCCTCTTTTCGGAGCGTTTGTCCGTAAAAACGAGGTCGAAACGGCTAAAATCTTACGGACAAAAGGCTGTTTTTGCCCATTTTGTCCGTAATTGCCATTTTTCGAGCAGGCCATTTACGGACAAAGCGCCCATTTTCATCGATGTGTC
>ERZ1034969.48-NODE-48-length-80059-cov-9.477526_pt1 | contig 80059 bp, 57 predicted proteins | sample MGYA00520624_ERZ1034969 | MGnify/ENA primary metagenome ERZ1034969 (study PRJEB33766, sample SAMN09781776) | gut metagenome | biome: gut microbiome | host: Homo sapiens | place: Madagascar | study: EMG produced TPA metagenomics assembly of the PRJNA485056 data set...
GAAGAGGCGCACTGCTGCTTGGTCCACAGATTTGGCTGCACGCCCGAACGTTCGGCCCCCGCAGAATGCATGCGACGACCCGACCGCTGAGCGGTTCGGGCCGTCGATGACGTTCTATTCCCTTGTCTTGACGCACGAGGCGAGCGTGCACCCGCAGAGGAGCGCGCGGATGCATGTTGAGAAGATCCGCCGGAAGAAGGGCGCACGGCCGCATGTCGAGGCGATCCGTCGCTGCGCCTGGGCCTTCCTGCGTTTACGCGGGCGTGCTCACCTGAGCGCGTTTGCGAACCAGGGCGCGAAGCACCCCATCGTGAAGACCTGCTATGTTGCGGAGCACTCACCTTACGCGCCCTTTCGCCTCAAGCCGGCGAGCCTTCTGCATCTTACGATACCCGGCCAACACGTAGTACAGCGTGGTGAACAGACCCAGCAGCAAGCCGGCGTACACGAACCAAATGCCCCAAGAGCATGCCTCGGAACCGAAGCCCGGCAACCAAGACGCTTCGAACCAGCCAAGCCCGCCGATAAGCGGCATGTTCAGCAACAAGCCCGCGAATCCGACGAACAAAAACGTTGTGGCCACCTTGCCGGGATAGATGACGGCGACGCGCTCATGATAGCGCTTGAGCAGATACGCTCCCCCGACAAGGAGCATCAAATCGCGGCCCAAGACGACCACGACGATCCAGATAGGCAAGCGACCCACGAGCATAAGGCCGATCACGCCGCAGCTCATAAGGATCCTGTCCACCGCAGGGTCGAGCAGCTGGCCAAGCTTGGACACGCAGTTTGTGCGGCGCGCAAGCTGCCCGTCGATCCAATCGGTGCCCGCTGCCAGCGCAAACATGAAGGTGGCAAGCAGATCGTAGCCGTTGAGCAACAGCACCATATACACCGGCACCATGCATAACCTGATAAAGGATATGACGTTGGGAAGAGTGAAGATGCGATTGGTGACTTCTTCGGTTTTCTGAGATGACATGTGTTCCCTACCCCGTGGCCTGCAACGCAAGACGGGGCGCCCGAAAGCGCCCCGCGCAAGTTTCGAATGCGATTATACTAACCTACCGCGCATCCAAAGGTTACGATTGGGCTACCTATTCACCGGCATCTTCACGTTTGGGAGCCGCCTTGGGCCGCTCAGGGATGGTGAAGGTATGCACGCGCTTCTGCCTTGAGACGGTCTCATAGGTGGGAAGCATGGTCAGGCTACCTTTGGGGCACTCATAGGTGCAGCTGCCGCATTGGACGCAGCGGAAGTGGTCGATTGCCCAGGTGCGGGCCTTCTTATCCACTTCGATGGCGCCGCAGGGGCAGCGCTTCACGCACAGGCTGCACAAGATGCAGGTGGACTCGTCGACCACCACATGGCCCTTCAAACCCGCGGGAGGCTCAGGCTTCACCACCGGATACAGCACGGTCTCGGGCTTCTTGAACAGCGAGCCGAACGTCATTTTTCCAAGTTTGAATCCGCTCATCGCTCTACCTTTCCGTGCAGCTGATGCAAGGGTCGATCGTCAGGATGATGTTGTTCACATCGGCCAGATCGCAGCCCTTCAGGGCGATGGTCATGCCTGCGATGTTCTGGGAGGTTGGAGTGCGCATGCGCATGCGCTCCAAGAACTTCGTGCCATTGCCGCGAGCATAGTAGTAGCACTCGCCGCGAGGCTGCTCGAGCACGTTGCAAGCCTCGGCGCCATCGGCGGGATTGCCCTTGACTTTTACCTCGATATCGCCGGCGGGCATACGGGAGATGACCTCTTCAATGATGTCGATGGACTGCAGCACCTCAAGGCAGCGCACCTGAACGCGCGCATAGCAATCGCCGTCGTTTGACAGGATAGGCTGGAATTCGGAGAGCTTGCCGTACCAGCCGTTGCCGAGCATGCGCACATCGTAGTTCACGCCCGAAGCGCGGCCGAACGGGCCGACCATGCTTTCCGCAACGGCGTCGTCGTGGCTGACATAGCCGACGCCCACGAGGCGGTTCTTCACCGAGGTATCGGTAAGCAGCGTGTTCATGATCTGACGATACTCGTCCTTCAAGCCTTCGAGCACTTGCTTGATGTAGGCGAACATGGCGTCATCGACATCGCGCACCACGCCACCGACTTTGACCACAGAGAAGATGACGCGGCCGCCGGTGGTCTTCTCGAAGATGTCGAGCACGCGCTCGCGCAGGCGCCAGCAGTGCATGAACAGGCTCTCGAAGCCGAAGGCGTCGGCGGCAAGACCGAGCCACAGGACATGCGAGTGGATACGCGAGAGCTCATGCCACATGACGCGCAGCGCCTGGGCCCTATCGGGCACCTCCACGCCCATAAGCTGCTCCACCGTTTCGGCATAGCCCATGGAATGACCGAAAGCGCAGATTCCGCAGATTCGCTCGGCTACATAGATGAACTGGTTGTAGTCGCGCGTTTCGACGAGCTTCTCAAGGCCGCGATGCACGAAGCCGATCTGGGGCATAGCCTCGATGACCTTCTCGTCCTCGACGACAAGATCCAGGTGAAGCGGCTCGGGGAGAACCGGATGCTGCGGTCCGAAGGGGATGACGGTTGCCTTTCCCATGCTATTCACCAACCTTTCCGTTTTCCTGCGCTTGGCGCTGCTTCTCCTCGAACGCGGCGCGCACCTTGGCGGCCTTCTCGGGATCCATGTTCTTCAAACGCTCCTCGAGCACGGCGACCTTCTCATCATGCTCTGCCTGAGCGGTTTCCTGCCGGGCGCGCGCATCAAGCGCGGCGCGCACTTTGGCAGCCTTCTCGGGATCGAGCTGAGCAAGCTTGGCATCAAGCTCGGCTTGCTGCTGGGCCGTTGCCTGACCGGTAGCGCGCTGGCTTTCCAGCTTCGCCTCGTTGGCAAGCGCCCCGCGAACCGCCTGGGCCTTCTCAGGCTCCATGCCCGAAAGCTTGGCCTTCGCGGCCATGGCCGCACGAACCTTGGCGGCCTTCTCCGGGTCCATGGCGGCGAGCTTAGCTTCAAGCGCCTCGTCGTAGACCTGCGGGCGGGCTGCCTGCGCCTCGGCCTCGGCGCGCTTGGCCTTCGCAGCAAGCGCAGCCTTGACGCGGGCGATCTTCTCAGGATCTGCGCCGGCCATCTTCAGCTCGATATCCTCGGCGTTCGCCGAAGGAGCCACGCCTGCGACCTTGCCCTTGGCGTCGGGATGGGACGTAACGAAGCTGGCATTGGCCGCAGCCGCCTGGCGGGCGCGCTCGGCTTTGGCCGCCGCCGCCTTCTTGGCCTTCTCGCGGGCAGCCTTCTGAGCCGGCGAGATGATGGTCATGGGAGTAGGCTGCGCCGTCACGTAGAAGTTGCCGCCGAAATCGATGGCGATGTCGCGGACGTTCGCGCCGAACAGATCGTGGATCTCGTTCTCGAACACGAACGCGGCGATGAAGCGATCGGTGATGCTGGGGATGGGAATCTCAGGTGTGACGCCCTTGATGGTGAAGACCTCGAGCACGCCGTCTTTCATGAACGTGTACTGCACGTCGATGCCGGCCTCGGTATTGACGGCGAGCACTTGCACGAAACGGTGGCCCTCCGCCTGCATGCGCTCGGACAGGGCAGGCAGGCCCTCGACCGAGATCTCCTGGTACTGTGCGGGTATTGCCATGGCGCTTACGCCTCCTTCCCGTTCTTCATTGCGGCGCGCTTCTCCTCCAGGATGCCCACGGCCTCGACGACCGCATCGATAATGGCCTCGGGGCGCACCGCGCAGCCCGGAGCGTACACGTCGACGGGGATGGCCTGGTCGACGCCGCCGATGACGTTGTAGCAATCGTGGAAGATGCCGCCGGAGCATGCGCAGATGCCGCACGCCACGACCACCTTCGGCTCGAGCATCTGCTCGTAAATTTCCTTGACGACCGAGATGTTCTGCTCGTTGACGCTGCCCGTGACCAGGAAGATGTCAGCGTGCTTGGGGTTGCCGGTGTTGATCACGCCGAAGCGCTCGGCGTCGAAGCCCGGGCACAGGGCCGCCAGAACCTCGATGTCGCAGCCGTTGCAGCTTGAGGCGTCGTAGTGGATGACCCACGGCGATTTCGCGAAATAAGCCATTGCGACCTCCTTACAGGTACATAAGGACGGCGATGTTGATGCCGCCGGCCACCAGGGCCACCGCCCACGCGCTCTTGAGCATGAGCTGCCACTTCACGCGGGCGAAGTTGTTGTCGATGAGGATTTCCAGGAAGAACGCGGCAAGAGCTGCCACCACGGCCACAACGAGGGAGACAGGGTTGCCCCACACGAAGAACAGGCCGATCCAGCCGAGCGCCAGCACGTTCTCGCACCAGTGCATGACCTCCACCTTCGCGAGCGTGCGACCGCTCATCTCGGTGGTGACGCCCTTGACGAGCTCCTGATGGGCGTGGTGCGAATAGCTCAGATCAAAGGGGCTTTTGCGCATCTTGATGGTAAGGATGAACAGGAAGCCCAGGAAGGCGATCCAAGTGGCGGCGATGGCAGGGACCTCAAGGCCGAACACCGCGCTGGCATCGAACGAGCCCGTGGCTAGGAAGAACACCACGGCGATGAACAGGCTCATAGGCTCTTCGGCCATGATCTGCAGGGCCTCACGGGCCGCGCCGACCTCGGAGTAGGGGCTGCGGGTGCAGTACGCCGCCAGGATGAAGAACAGGCTGGAGAGCGTGAGCACGAACACGGACAGCAGCAGGTTGCCGCCGCCGAAGAAGATGCCGCCTGCTAGGATGGCGAACACGAGGGCGCAGGTGATGTAGGTGCCTTCGACGTTGTTCACCGCTGCGCGATCCTTCTCCAGAAGCTTGCGCACATCGTAGTAAGGCTGCAGGATGGGCGGGCCGACGCGACCCTGCATGCGAGCGGACAGCTTGCGGTCAAGGCCGGCGAGCAGGCAGCCGACCACAGGAGCGAGCACGGCGAAGGCGATGGTGCCCACGATGATGGGGATCAAATACATGAGACACTTCCCTTCCTAGAGCAGCCCGCACAGCGTGGCGATAGCTGCGCAGAACCCGACGACGATGATGATGCTGGTGGCCCAGACGCCCACCGGGGTGATCTTGGGCTCGCCGAAGACGCCCTCCATGTACCAGTTACGGGACGTGGCCATGGTCTCACCGGACAAGGAGTTGCGGAACGTGCGGTTGGCGTTGTTCTCGCTGACGCCGGCAAGGTAGACGGGAACCTGCTTGACCTGTTTGGAACCCAAGCCGCCGAACAGGACGACGAACACCACGGCCGAAAGCAGAGCGGCAACCCAGAGGTTCGCCTGGCTGACGCCCTGGGAGCACACGCCGAACACGTCGAAGATGTAGGGCTCGACCAGGAACGTGGAGAGGACGGGCAGGCCCACGCAGCACAGCATGGAGAGCACGGCCATGACCATGAGTGCAATCCACTCGCTGCGATGCACGGTGGTCTCGACGTTCAGAGGATGGGCGGCGATGCCCGAAAGCTTGCCGAGCCACTTGGCCCAGAACAGGAACGTGGCGGCGGAACCGAAGCCCAGGATGAGGATGAGCGCGACGTTGCCGGTGTCGGCGAAGCTGACGAGCGTGCCCCACTTCGCCACGAGCATGCCGAAGGGCGCAACGAACATAATCATGATGCCGGCCATCATGAAGCGGGCCAGACGAGGCATGCGCTCGAACATGAGGTCCATATCCTCGATGTCGCGGCTGCCGATGTGGTGCTCGGCGGTGCCAACGCACAGGAACAGGAGGCTCTTGGCCACTGCATGGAACAGCACCAGGAACGTAGCCGCCCACACGGCCTCAGGGGTGCCCACACCGGCGCAGGCCACGATGAGGCCCAGGTTAGCGATGGTGGAGTACGCGAGCACGCGCTTGGCGTTGGTCTGCGATATGGCCATGAAGCTGCACAGCAGGAAGGTCAAGCCGCCAACGAGAATGGTCATGACAGCCGCCACCGGGCAGACGAGGAAGATCGGCGAGAGCTTGATGAGCAAGAACACGCCGGCCTTGACCATGGTGGACGAATGCAGGAGCGCGGAGGTGGGGGTAGGTGCCACCATAGCGCCGAGCAGCCAGGTGTGGAACGGCATCTGAGCCGCCTTGGTGATGCCCGCGAACGCCAACGCCACCGCAGGCAGAGCCGCAAGAGCGGGGGCCATGACGCCGGCGGCGATGAACTCAACGAGCGAAAGCGTGTCCATGGTCAGCGCGATGGCGAACAGCGCCACCAGAAAGCCGATGCCGCCAGCCAGGTTCATGATGATCTGGCGAAAAGCGTTGTTGATGGCCTCAGGCGTTTTCGTGTAACCGATGAGCAAAAACGAGCACACCGTGGAGATCTCCCAGCCGGTGAACATCCACAACAGGTTGTTGGAGAACACGATGACGTACATGGCGGACAGGAACAGGAACATGAGGGCGAAGAACCTCGGACGGCGATCCTTGGCATCGGCAGGCTCATGAGCCTGGAAATCCTCCATGTAGCCCAAAGCGTAGATGCAGATGCCGCTGCCGACGACGCCGATGATGAACGTGGTGACCAGCGTAAGGCTATCCAGGTACAACCCATATTGCACTTCGATGCCATGGGCGACGAACACGTCGAACACCAAAGAGCCCACAACCTGCACCACGGCAAGCACGCATGCCAATACGTTCTTGTACTTCACGCCGAAGCACAAGATGACCGCGGCGATGACCAAGCCGATGAGCGTGCATACGATATCGATCGCACCTGAAGAGAACTCGATTCCGACCCACGGCGTGCCCAGGTTGGCCAATACCAGCCAAACAGACCCGAATCCGATGATCACCGCTGAAGAGCACACGATGACGCGTCGCGCCGTCTCGTTGCCCACGAGCAGCAGCACACCGGCCACGAGCAACGGGAACAGAATCAGAAACCCGATGAGAGCCACGCTGCCTCCCCCTTTCATTTTCCTTGCTAGCCGAATCCGACCCCGCGAACCTTCTAGCGCCACATAAAGCCGAACGTGCCCGGACGTCGGGCACGGATAGCACTCTACCATCCCACCGGCCGTTTCCCCCGCAAGCATAGAGGACGGACGGTATGCTCGGTAAATGGGTCCGTTTTGACAACAAAATACCGGTAGACGGCATATAGGGGAAGTGAGATTCCTCATATCGAAGATATTGGGGCATAAGCACGCATAAAGAACAAAGAGGGTTCGAGCCGATGAGCCCTTATGTCAGCTTCCTTAGGCAAAACATGCGGGTTTTCCGAGATGACGATTCCATGACATAAAGGAAACGTCCGTACGCACGCCAATGGTTTTGCTAGGATAACCCACCGTCATGTTTCAAACGCTTACCAACATATTTCAACGCATCCGCCGCACAGATTCCATGCTGTGCGCGCCATGCCCGCTGCGTGCCTTCGGTGCCTGCAGCCTCACCTCCATGCTCATATGATGCGTGCGCGCAAACCGCGCTGATCGAACACGTATCATATCGGCTTTTTGGAGGATCTTCTTTTGAACAATGAAAGCTCCGCTGCAGCACACCGTGTGCGCATCACGGGTGTTGTGGTCTACGGCGCCTTCCTGGCGCTTCTCAATCAAACCGTCATGTCCCCTGCCCTGCCCGTCATCATGGCCGACTTCGCCATCGATGCCTCCACGGCGCAGTGGATCATGTCCATATACCCTCTGGTCAGCGGCATCATGGTGCCGGTTTCCGCCTTTTTGATCGACCGTTTCACCACCCGCCAGCTGTTCTTCGCGGCAACCGGGGCGTTCGCCGCGGGTACGGCGCTGTGCGCCGCTGCGCCGACGTTTTTCCTGCTGATTTGCGGACGCGTGCTGCAGGCCGCCGCATCCGGCGTGCTTCTGCCGTTGGTATCGGTGGTTCCGATGCTCGTGTTTCCCGTGGAGAAGCGCGGAACCGCCATGGGCATGGCCGGCATCGTGATGTCGGCAGGTCCCGCAATCGGGCCCGTCGTGGGCGGCGCCATCATCGATGCGTACGGATGGCGCGCATGCCTAGGCTGCATCGTCCCGTTGGCCCTTGCAGCGCTTGTCTGTGCCGTGTTCTTGCTCGATAACGTTGGAGAAGGAAAGCGACCGCATCTCGACGTGCCGTCCATCGCGCTTTCCACCGTGGCATTCGGAGGCATGCTGTACGGTTTCTCCAGCGCATCCTCAATGGGTTGGACGAGCCCGGTGGTGCTCGGATGCATCATCGCGGGCGTGGCCTGCCTGGTGTTGTTCGCTCGCCGTCAGCTACGCTTGGAAGATCCTCTGCTCGATCTGAGGTGCCTGAAATCGAGCGATTTCGCCGTGGCCGCCATCGTCGTCACCCTTATCAACGCGGCATGCCTGGTCACCAACACCATTCTGCCCATTTTGCTGCAGACCGCGATGGGCGCGACGGCGCTGCAAACGGGCATGGCGATGCTTCCCGCCGCCGCAGTCGGCATTCTTATCAGCCCCATCTCGGGCGTGGTGTTCGACAAGTTCGGCCCGCGAGCCATTTCCGTAGGCGGTTTGACGCTCATGACTGCGGCGCTGTTCGCTCTTTCGCGCATGGATGCAAGCTGCTCGATCTTGATGGTGGCGGTGTTGTGCGCCGCCCAAGCGGCAGGTCAGTCCTTGGCGAACATGCCGGTGAACACCTGGGGCATCAACGCGCTTGAGAACAGCCAGATCGCTCACGGAAACGCCATCGCCAACACCGGACGCCAGGTTGCAGGCGGCCTGGGAACCGCCATCATCGTCACGCTTATGACCACGGTCACCTCGAACGCGGCCCTGCAAGGCGCGGCAACCGTAGAGGCGACGGTGTCGGGGACGAGCGCAGCTTATATGGCGTGCGCCGCTATCGGCCTGGTGGCGCTGATCTTCGGCGTGCTGAAGATCCGCGTGTCCAAAGAGGCGCGTAAGCAGCCTCATGTGATCCGCGATACGGCAGCCGAGCGTTCGAAGGCTGTAAGCAAGCTGCGCGCCGACGCCGAATAGCGCAACGTGCACCTTCCCGATAGCCACAACGGCCCGGATCGCAGAATCGATGACGAACTGCGATCCGGGCCGTCTTTTCAAAGAGACGCGAGTCGAGCCCCTTGCTTTCAGGATGCATGCTGAGCAACGCGCATATCTCGGGGCATCCGACCGATAAGGCGCCAATAAACGACCCTTATCGCGTTACCTTACCTCTCCTTCGCCGCCATGATCTTCGCAAGAGCGTTGATGAGCTTATCCGAATCGATAGGTTTCGTCAGATGCCCGTCCATACCGGCTTCTCGGCAGCGAACCTTATCCTCGGTGAAGGCGTTTGCGCTCATGGCCACGATGGGAATGGTGCGCGCATCCTCGCGTGAAAGCGAACGAATGGCACGCGTTGCCTCATAACCGTTCATATTGGGCATCATGACGTCCATGAGAATCAAGTCGAACGTGCCGGCATCGGCATGCTCGAACGCGCTGAGCACCTTGAAGCCATCATCTGCGCACGTCACCTTCGCACCCGCCTCGGCAAGAATGAATAGAGCGATCTCACGATTCAGGTCGTTATCCTCTGCCAAAAGGATGTTCATACCGGCGAGCGTCGCCCGATCGTGCGCATGGTGCTCGTTCAGCGTTGACGATGCCTCGAAATCTATGGTCAATGGCAAGGTGATGGTGCAAACCGTGCCCTCGCCCAAGCGGCTCTCATATACGAGGTCCCCATCCATGAGCTCGGCAAGCTGTTTGGCGATGACGGTTCCCAATCCCGTACCTGTTACATGCTCGGCATCCTTTCGCTGCTCACGCGAAAACGGGTCGAACAGTCGATTTTGGAAGTCTGAGCTCATGCCGATGCCGGTATCGGCGATGACGAACCTATACGTTGCCGCACCGCCTTCTTGCGCATGCTCCGAGCACGTAACGCGTACCGCACCGCCCGGCTTGTTGTATTTCACCGCATTACTGGCGATATTCATGATCAAGCGCTTCAGATGCAGCGAACTCGCCATGACCACGGGATGGGATATGCCGCTTCGGTCGCAGCTGATGGTCACACCGAGTTGCGCGGCTTGATGCTCCATGATCTGGCAAATCTCCTCGACGACTTCAACAAGGTTGGTGGGCTGCAGGTCCAGCTGCACCTCGCCGCTTTCGAGTTTGCTCATGTCAAGAACTTCGTTGACCAGTTCGGAAAGTATCCCCGACGCCGTCCAGATCTTCTGGCGACACTCGCGCTGTTTGACAAGATCCCCATCGTGGGCGTTGGCGATTTCCACCATGCCGCGGATGCCGTTTATGGGCGTGCGGATGTCGTGGCTCATGCGCTGTAGAAACTCGGTTTTCGCCCTGTTCGCGCTCTGCGCCTGATGCGCCGACATAGCAAGACGATCGGCGTACTCGCGCTCTTGCAGCACAAGCTGATGCAAGTGCTCGTGCTCGGATTTGCGCCGAGAGAAGGCGAACACGGCAACCACGAAGCAATACAACGCGACGGAAACCAACACGAGCCCCGCCACTTCGCCCAAGCAAGACGAAACCGGCATGAACGTGAAAACATAGTAATCACGAGCCTTGTCGAGGGAAGCGATATAGGGTTTCGACCCAGAAAGCAACAGCGTGGTCTCACCGACCTGGCAGCGGCTTTTGATATCCTCGACCACCTTCGCATCAACGGGATCGAGCTGGATATCCCCGCTCATCTGATTGGAAACCATGTTGGCGGCCACAACCGAGCCATTGGATTCCACCACGATATCGCCGCTGCCCCGCACATCGTAACCCGCCAGCATATTCTGCAACGAAAGCAGATAACGATTGGAAAATGCCTCCGAAGTATAGTAGCCAGCAACAACCATGCCCGCCTGATCGATGCGCGCCGCGCAACCTACATCGATATACGACCCATCATCGAAAACAATGCGTGTACCGTAGACTTTACGGGGATGATCCACCACATCAAGGGCTACATCAGCTGTAATCTCGTGCTGAACCATGCCGAATGTGACGTTGTTGTTGGAATATGAGCTTACAAGCCGGCCATCGGCGGTCAAAACGAATGCATTTGAAACGCCAAGCTCTCGTGCAGCACGCTCAAACTCGGCTTGGTCGTCCCCATTTCCACCATAGGAGTTGCTACGAGCAAGCAGAGAAGCGTTCTCGAGCGCAAGAACCTGGCTTGTCATGGCTACGGAATCATTGAAAGAATCGTAGGTCAGGCTCTGCGATTTCGCAAAACCGACCACATTGTCGGAGCGCGCGGCAGCTTCCCTGAGCACAGAACCGAAACCGAACATCCCGCTTACGCAAGCCACCATAACGCCGACGACGATGGCGATCGTCCAGAAGCGTCCGCCTCGTTGATATTTTTTAGCCACGCACATCGCCTACCTGCAGAAACGGCGAAGGATCCTCGAAGTACCTCGAGAGAATCTCATACATGGTGCCATCTTCGATCATGTTCTCAAACGCGCCCGAGAGCTCAACATCGATGCCACGATGGTCGTTTAGATCGAACGCGCAGCCAAGACCGACATCGAGCAAGGATTCATCTAGGATGCGCACGTCCACATCGTAATCCTGCTCATACTGCAATATAGAGGTCTCGTGCGCCGCAATGGCGTCAACGGAGCCCTTTAATAGCGCGGGGATCAAATACGAACGGTCGGAGAAGCTGAACACGTTCGCAACCTCCGGCACGTCGGGGTTCGAGCGGTTAAGCAAGATACCCTCCGGCTTGGTAGTGGATTGCACGGCAACGCTTTTTCCCTCAAGATCGGCAAACGAGGTTATCGAGCTTGAAGGCTCCACGGCAACCACTTGACGGCTTTTCATATACGGTCCAGCCCAGCGATAATCGGCCTCGCGACCCGTCATCGAGAAGCAGCCCGCGACGCAATCGAGCTCGCCTGTGGCAAGCAACTCGTTTTTCTTTTCCCAAGAGATGTATTTGAATTCGGGTTTATACCCGATGCGGCCTAACGCCTCGGTAAGGATATCGACATCGATGCCGCTGGCATTGCCATCCGCATCGTCGGAAACGAACGGCGGGTAGGGATCGGTGCCGATCACAAGGGTTTTCAGCTCCGTCGACTTCGAAACTTCGTTCGAACTTGAGAATACGCAGGCAGGAAGCGTAAAAGCCAATAACGCCGAAACGACGATAAGCGCGATAAGCTTCTTGCTACCCATCTGTATCCTAACCTCGATGACACCCCCTACGCAGTATAGCCGAATCCTAGGTATTACCTCGGAAAAACGGCCGATATCATCATACGCGACCGCATCATAATGTGAGGCCGCCCCCAGAGATTGCCTCATATCGTTTTCGAAAGGCTCCATGCGCCACGCGTCGTACCCGCAAAGCAAAAACCGAGACTGCGACTTGCGGCGTGTTCAAACAGCGAACGTCACGGTTGAGGCACGGAGAAGGTAGAAATCAAAATAAGAAGACGAATCAGTCGAGATAAAAGAAAAGCAGGTCCCAAGAAATCTTGAGACCTGCTTGCATAAGCTGGTCGGGTTGACAGGATTTGAACCTGCGACCCCTTGACCCCCAGTCAAGTGCGCTACCAAACTGCGCCACAACCCGAACTTTCAAACTGCTGCTGTCCGAAGCAGCTCGTTTATAATACCAAAACCAGGAAAGCGTGCAAGGGGTAATTTCAAACTTTTTTTTGCGAATCATGAAAAAGTTCGCCCGCACACAAAGACTTCGCTCGGCAACCTAGCGCAGATACTCCAACGCATGATCGAGGATCACGTCCGCCAGCTTGTCCTTGGGCATGCTGGGCGTCTCGTCGATCTCGTCTGCATCCACGAAGCACACGGCGTTGTCGTCGGTACCGAACGCCAGCCCCTCGCCCACTCGATTGGCGACGATGACATCGGCGTTCTTTTTCACAAGCTTCGCCTGGGCGTTGGCGATGACGTTGTCGGTTTCTGCAGCGAAGCCCACCACAACCTGGTGCGGGCCCTTCTTCGCCCCGAGCGTGGCCAGGATATCCGGGTTCTCGACCAACGTGATGGTGCCAAGGTCGGCATCGGCAGCGCCCTTCTTCAGCTTATGGTCCGCTGCATGCGCCGGGCGCATATCGGCGACGGCTGCGGAGAACAACGCGATATCGGCGGAGGGGAACGACTCTTCGCAAGCCTGCAGCATCTCGAGCGCGGTGTTCACGTGCACCACGTGGACGTCTGAGGGAGCAGGTATGGAAACCGGCCCGGTGATCAGCGTCACATCGGCACCACGACGACGGGCAGCGCGCGCGATGGCGTATCCCGTCTTGCCGCTGGAGCGGTTGGATATATAGCGCACCGGGTCGATGGGCTCGACGGTAGGCCCGGCGGTGATCATAACATGCTTGCCCTCAAGGTCTTGCTTCACGCCCAGAACCTCGAGCGTGCGCGCGACGATGGCGGCAGGGTCGGCCAAACGGCCGCGTCCCACATCGCCGCATGCCAGATATCCCTCATCGGCCTCGACGAACACGGCGCCGCGGATGCCGAGCTTGCCGATGTTGTAGCGCGTGGCAGCCGCCTCGTACATGTGCACGTTCATGGCCGGCGCCAACACGAGCGGCGCGGTACACGCCAGGGCCGTGGTGGTGAGCAGATCGTCGGCGATGCCGTTGGCCAGCTTGGCCAGGACATTGGCCGTGCAAGGCGCGATGACGAGGGCATCGGCCTCCTCGGCAAGCGAGATGTGATGAATGGGATCGGTAGGGTCGTCGAACAGGTCGACCGCCACCTTCTCGTGGGTAAGCGATCGGAACGTGACGGGATCGACGAAATGCGTGGCGTGCTCGGTCATGCATACCTTCACACGCACGCCGGCCTTCTGAAGGCCGCGGACGATCTCGCAGGATTTATATGCGGCAATGCCGCCGGTTACGCCCAGCAGCACCGTTTTCTGAGGTTTTGCAGCCTCGCTACTCATGATGATCCTCTCCGGTAAGATACGGCGCAAGCACATGGGCAAGCACCGAAGCATGCATCGGCGTGCCGTTGAGGCACGGAACATATACGAACTCGCTGCCTTCGTACGGTCGGCCGGCTTCCTCGACGGCCTGTCGATACCAAGGCACCAATTCATAATCGATATCATAAAGGGTTTCAAGGCAATCTACCGCGAAATTCGGGCAAACCATGAAGACACGGCCATCTCGCGCCTGCGCCCAACGCTTGAGAACGCCTCGGGTAAACGGCTGCAGCCATTCGCGGCTTTTATCGAACCGGCAGTTGTAGCCGATAGTCCACTGCGTTCGATCAAGACGAAGGCGACCCGCCACTGCCAACGCGGTTGCGCCGGTCTGAGGCTCGTAGGTATCGCCCTGTTCGATATCTTTCATCGGAATGGAATGGTAGTTGAACAGCAGCCAATCGCCCGCCTGCGCGTTGAAGCCCGCAGCCGAAACGGTTTGGGCGATCGCATCGATATAGGCGCTGTCCATACCGTACGAATCCACGAACGCCACCGACGCCTGCCATGACAGCTCGGTCATAGCGGCCGCAACGGCGTCCTTGACGCTCAACGTGGTCGAATGGGCGCTTTGCGGATACAGGGGAAGCACCACCACCTGCGTGCATCCTTGCTCGCGAAGGGCGGCAAGGGCCGTCCGAATGGAATCCTCGCCATAGCTCTGCCCCACCTGCACCCGCACATCCATGCCATCGCCCTGCAGGCGCTGCTCCAGCAGATCCCGGAGCTTGGCATGCTCCACGTCGAACGGCGACCCGGCTTCAGTCCAGATCTTCCCGTATTTCCTCCCGGACTTCACCGAACGCGTGGGAAGGATGAACAAGTGCAGGATCAACCACCATGGCGCCTTGGCCATAGGGCGTATGCGCTCGTCCATCAAAAACCTTCCGAGATATCTGCGCACGTCGCGCGGTTCGGGGCTTTTCGGCGTGCCCGTGTTCGCGAGCAGCACGCCGATACGCGTGGCCTCATATGCCATCATAGCAACCGTCTCCAAACTTCACCTGCGAAAACAAGAAGGCGGCTATTGAAGCCGCCTCAAATAACGCGCCTTACGGAAAAGCACGTTACCAAATACTATATAGCCCCGAAATCCTCCAGATGGTGTACCGGAGCCGTGGGGCGCGGCGAGTCTGCCAGCAACTCGAACACTTCCCTACCCGCTTCGGTACGGCCGAGGCTACGAGATGCCAGCTTATCAAGCACGGCAGCAAGGTCATCGGTAAGGTTATCGGCAAAGAAAAGGTCCTCGCCTGTCATGGGCTGCGTGAATCCAACCTGGAAGGAATGCAGGAACTGACGATCAAGCCCGAAGTTCGCATCGGCGTCCTTGGGCGCACCGGAGTTGTACACCGGATCGCCCACCAACGGATGCTTAGCGTACTGCATGTGAACGCGGATCTGGTGGGTTCTGCCCGTATACAGCTTGCAGTCGATGAGGGTGTAGCCGTTGTCGCGTGGACCATGCTCGAAGCGTTCGAGCACGCGGAACGTGGTGAGCGCATCTCGCGCCGAGGGGCATTCGCGAACCGCCATGCGCGTGCGTTCGTTGAGCGAACGGGCGATGGGCGCATCGATCATGCCGGTATCGTGCGGGATGACCCCGTGCACCAAGGCAAGGTAGCGGCGATCGACCGCGCGATCGCGGATATCGGCCATGAGCGCCAAACCGGCGGCATCGTTTTTTGCGGCAAGCATAAGGCCCGTGGTGTCGCGGTCGAGGCGATGCACGATGCCGGGGCGATCGCTTTCACCCTGGACGTTGCACAGATGATCGAAGCCGCAATGGTAGACCAAGGCATTGACCAACGTGCCGTCGGCGTGATCGACCGAGGGATGGCACACAAGCCCCGCCTGCTTGGAGATGACGAGCACGTCGTCGTCCTCGTAGCGGATGTCGAGCGGGATGGCCTGGCCTTGCACGGGGCCTTGCTCGGGGGCGTCTGGCACCTCGTAGACCACCGTATCGCCAGCGAATAGCGTATGCTTCTTCGCCACGGTGGAGCCGTTAACGTACACGGCGCCGTCTTCCACGGCCCGGGCCGCCGCACTGCGGCTGGGATACAACCCCCGTGCAGCCAGCACGGCGTCGATACGCGAACCGGCATCTTCGGCGCAGGCGGTATAGCTTTTCAACGCGCCCATCTAGCGCACCTCCTCATGATGTCGTTCACGGATGATCCATCCGATCAAAAACAAAGCAAGACCGCAGGTCACACCGATATCGGCAATGTTGAACACGGGAAAACCCATGAAGCTGAGGTCGATGAAGTCCACCACATAGCCCAAGGCGAAACGATCGATGGCGTTGCCTACACCCCCGCCGATGACAAGCCCTAGCCCGATGAGCTCGATCCAGCTGATGCGGGCGCGCTCGTGCACTGCGAACGCCGCAAGCGCCGCGCACATGACGATGGAGAACACGCCCAAGGCAGCCGTGGCGCCCGAGAACATGCTCCAGGCGCCACCGGTGTTGTGCACAAGGTGCAGCCTGAACAAACCGGCAATGGGACCGGAAAGGACGCTGCCCGCCGCATGGTCGTTCAAGCGAAACTTGACCGCCTGATCCAGGGCAATCCAGCAAAGGGCCAAAGCGCCCATAGCCCCCAAACGAAGCGCCTGGGTTCGCACCGAAGGCGCGGGGCCGGCGCATACCGCGTCGGCCCCTTCGCTTCCAGCGATGTTCATAGGTTGATGCTGGGTCAAACCGTTTACTCCTCGGTGAAGCCGATGGCGTCGAGAGCATCACCGCAACGCTGGCACACATCCGCGTGGTTGGCGTTGCCGCCGAGCTCGCGATAGTTCCAGCAACGCGGGCACTTGTCGCCCTCGGCGGGCTTGACCTCGCATGCAAGCTCGTCGCCTGCAGCGAACGTCACGCCGGACACAATGAACAGCTCTTCGAACACGGAGGCGTCGAAGGCGGAAAGCGCATCGAGGGTTGCCTGCGGAGCGGTAACCGAAACGGTGGCTTCCTGGCTCTTGTTGATCACCTTGGCGCCGCGAGCATCCTCAAGCGCCTTGGTGACCACGTCGCGCACCTCGAGGGCGCCGCCGAACGCGGCGAGCACCTTCTCCTCTGCCTGCTTGCCCGGAAGCGCAGGCACGAAGTCGGAGCGATGCGGCCAGCCTGCCAGCTGCACGTTGCACACACGGCCTTCGCGGTTGCGCATGGCCTCGGGATAGCACTCCCACACCTCATCGGCCGTGAACGACAGGATGGGCGAAAGCACGCGCACGAGCACTTCCAGGATGTTGAACAGCACCGTCTGCACCGCACGACGACGCGGGCTGTCGGGCGACTCGGAGTACAGACGGTCCTTCGTGACGTCCATGTACACGCTGGACAGGTCGTTAACGAAGTCGTAGACGGCACGGTAGACGCCGTTGAACTTGAAGCTGTCATAGGCCTGCTCGACGTCGGCGAGTAGCTGGGCGGTCTTGGCCATCATGTACTGGTCGATGGGCTCGAGGTCGTCCCAGTTGGAAACCGCGTTCGCCTGATCGTCGAAATCGGACAGGTTGCCCAGCAGGAAGCGGAACGTGTTGCGGAAACGGCGATACGCGTCGGAGACCTGCTTCAAGATGTTGTCGGAGATGGACACGTCCTGCGCGTAATCGGCGGATGCGACCCACAGGCGCAAGACATCGGCGCCCCACTTGCTCGTGACATCGGCAGGATCGACGCCGTTGCCCAGGGACTTGGACATCTTGCGACCCTGCTCGTCGACGGTGAAGCCGCACGACAGGATGTTCTTATACGGTGCGCAGCCATAAGCGCCAACGCTAGTGAGCAGGCTGGACTGGAACCAACCGCGGTGCTGGTCGGAACCTTCCAGGTACATATCGGCCGGGAACGTCAGGCCCTCATCAGCGCGGTGCTTGAGCACGCTGGTGTGCGTGACGCCGGACTCCCACCACACATCGAGGATGTCCTTTTCCGGAATAAGCTCGGTGCAGCCGCACTTCTCGCAGTGCGTGCCGTGCGGCAGATATTCGCTGGGCTTCTTGGTGAACCAGGCGTCGGCGCCCTCTTCGTAGAACAGCTTGATGACGGCGTCGAACGTAGCCTCGTTGGCAACGGTCTCGCCGCACTTGGCGCACTTGAACACGGGGATGGGCACGCCCCAGCTGCGCTGACGCGAGATGCACCAGTCCGGACGATCCGACACCATGGAGCCGATGCGGTTGACGGCCCAGGCGGGATAGAAGGTCACATCGCGCTCGATGGCGTCCATGGCCTTGCCGCGCAGGCCGTTCTCCTCCATGGAGACGAACCACTGGTCGGTGGCGCGGAAGATGACGGGCTCATGGCAACGCCAGCAATGCGGGTAGCTGTGGCTGATCTTGCGTGCAGCCACGAGCGTGCCCTGCTCGCGCAGCCAATCGATGATGACGGGGTTGGCGTCGTCGGTATCAAGCCCGGCGAACGGGCCGGCATCCTCGGTGAGCACGCCGTTGTCGTCGACGGGCATGAGGATGGGGATATCGAACTGCAAGCCCACCAGGTAGTCGTCCTGGCCATGGCCCGGGGCGGTATGGACGCAGCCGGTGCCGGAATCGAGCGTGACGTGGTCGCCGTAGATGATCTTGCCCTTGAGGTCTTGGCGGATGGGGCAGGTGTAGGTAAGGCCGCACAGCTCCTTGCCCTTGAGCACGACGGGCTGGCCGTCCTGGCCGCACACCAGGGAGTAATCATCCCAACCGGCGATCTCGGCGACTTCCTCGACAAGCTCCTTGGCGAAGATGACGTTGCTGCCGTCGACCTGAACCATGACGTAATCGGCGTCGGGCATCAGGCACACGGCGGCGTTGGCCGGAAGGGTCCACGGCGTGGTGGTCCAAATGAGCACGTACGCATCGCCGGTGGCGCCGGCGGCCTCAAAGATGCCAGGCATGGCGTCAAGCTTGAACTTAACGTAAACGGACGGGGAAACCTCGTCGGAGTATTCGATTTCGGCCTCGGCAAGAGCCGTATGGCACTTCTTGCACCAGTGGATAGGCTTGCGGCCGCGATACACCTGGCCCTTGAGGTACATATCGCGGAAGATCTCCACGTTGCCGGCCTCGAAATTCGGGATATAGGTAAGATACGGGTGATCCCAGTCGGCGTTGACGCCCAGGCGCTTGAAGCCATCGCGCTGGATGCCGACATATTTCGTTGCCCATTCGCGGCACAGACGGCGCAGCTCGGGCTGCGGCGTTTCCTTCATCTTATCAGGGCCCAAAGTGACCTCGACCATATGCTCGATAGGCTGGCCGTGGCAGTCCCAACCCGGCACGTACGGGGTGAAATACCCGCGCTGGGCATGACTTTTGTTCACGAAGTCCTTCAGCACCTTGTTGAAGGCATGGCCGATATGGATGGGGCCGTTGGCATAAGGCGGGCCATCGTGCAGGACGAAGGGCTTACCGTCCTTGTTCTTCTCGAGAACCTGTTCGTAGATGTGCTCCTGCTCCCACTTCTCAAGCCTTTTCGGCTCAGATGCCGGCAGGTTGCCTCGCATCGGGAAATCCGTCTGCGGGAGATTCATGGTGTTCTTGTACGTGTTCGCCACGAGATCGCGCCTTCCTTTGCCTAACTATGCCCAGACGGCTCATGCCGTCCTTGCTTATAAACCCGATTAGTATATAGGAAACCCACGGAAACGAAACGCGCGCAGGCCACATTCCGAAAAAGCACTCAGAGAAAACGCGGTACCGTTCGTTGCGGTAGCGCAGCGATATAGTTTCGGAAGGTTATACTGTTATGGATATGAAAGCTGAATACGGGGCGTTGCGCCGTTTTCGCCGCATCGGATCCAGAGGTTTTCCGACGTCTCACCCCGCAGACGGGCAACCTGCTAGGAAGGGCATGACCATGAACCGAAGCTTCGAGATAGTGACCGACTCTTGCTGCAACCTCACCGAGGAAACCATCGACCGCTACGAGCTGCACGTATTGCCGCTCACGTTCATGGCCGATGGCGACGACACGGTGTATCGCAGCTATCTCAAAGGCGAGAAGACCGATCTTTCGCAGTTCTACGCCATGATGCGCGAGGGAAAGGTGTTCCGCACCTCGCTTCCGAACCTTGCCGATACCGAGACGCTGTTCCGCAGCTTGCTCGATCAAGGCAGGGATATCCTGTACCTGGGCTTTTCCAGCGGACTGTCGGGCACCTATGAGGCCACCGAGCTTCTCGCGAAGCAATTGCGTGAGGAATATCCGCAGCGCAAGCTGCTGACGGTCGACACGCTTGCCGCCTCGGGCGGCCAAGGGCTGCTCGTGTGGCACGCATGCCAGCGCGCCGAGCAGGGCGAGGGCATCGAGGAAGTACGTGATTGGACGGAGGTCAACAAGCTGCATCTGGCGCATTGGTTCACCGTCGACGACCTCATGTTCTTGTGGCGCGGCGGCCGCGTCTCGAAGACGAGCGCCTGGGCCGGCACGCTGCTCAACATCAAGCCGGTCATGCACGTCGACGACGAGGGGCACCTTGTCCCCTTGGAAAAGGTGCGCGGACGCAAGAAGTCGCTGTCCGCATTGCTCGACCACATGGAGCGCACCGGCGCGGCGCCGATCGCCGAGCAAACGGTCTTCATCACCCATGGCGATTGCATCGATGATGCGAAATGGCTCGAGAAGAAAATCCGCGAACGTTTCGGCGTCGAAGACATCCGCATCAACTACGTCGACCCCGTCATCGGTGCGCATTCCGGTCCGGGCACCATGGCGCTGTTCTTCCTGGCATCGAACCGCGATTAGAAACCCGTCCGATACAAAAACGTGTCCTGGCTTAATCGCCTGCTCCGCGCGAATCGGAATCAGAAACGTCGACATCGCCTTGCTTGATCGAGGAATGACCACGGAACACAAGCCGATGAACGAGGGGGGGGTATTGCCAGCGCGACTTGCCCCGACGATCCATCGATCGCACAGCCGGTGCAGACATGAAGAAGGCTCCCCACGGGGAGCCTTCTTCATAAGGAGTATGTTTGCGGCATTATGCGAGCATGACCTGCGCGCACAGGAGGATACCGCCGAACACCAGGGTGAACACCACGATGGGCCACACGAACTTGAACCACTTGGAGTACTTCATATCCAACATGGTCAGGGTTGCCAAAACCAGGCCGGTAGGTGCGAGGTAGAGCATCGCGTACTGACCCCACTGGTAAGCGCAGACGATGGAGTAGCGATCGATGCCGACCGTATCGGCAAGGGGAGCCATAATGGGCATTGCCAGAACGGCCAGACCGGAGGAAGACGGGACCACGAAGCCGAGCAGGAAGAACAGCAGCATCATGATCAGGATGAACGCCGGACCCGCCATGCCCTGGACCGCGTTGGAGGACCAGAACAGGAGCGTATCGGAGATCAGGCCCTCTTCCATGATCAGGTTGATGCCACGGGCCAGGCCGATGATCAGGGAAACGCCGACCAGCGAGGATGCGCCGTTGATGAACGCGTTCACCACGGTCTTCTCGTCGGTACCCGAGATGAACATGATGATGATCGAAATGGCCAGGAACATGGCAGCCATCTGCGGGAACCACCAGTGCAGGTTCATGACGCCGTACACCATAAGGACGAAGGCGGAGATGAAGAGCACCAGGATGGCCTTCTTGCGCAGGCTGAAGCCTTCTGCATGGGCAGCAGCGGTCTCGCCGCGCTCAACGTTGAACAGCTGCGCGAAGTGCTCGCGATCCTCATAGGTATAAGAAGCCTCGGGGTTGGCCTTGATCTTCTTGCAATACCAGTACAGGTAGCTGATGACCACGATGGCGCCCACGATGCAGCCGCCGACGCGCCACTCGAAGCCCTCCATGAAGTTGATGCCCGCCGCGTTCGAGGCGATAACGACGCTGAACGGGTTGATCGTGGAGAACGTGGTGCCCATGGAGCCGGCCAGGAAGATAGCGCCAACGCATACGATGGAGTCGTATCCGAGCGCTAGGAACACCGGTACCAGAATCGGGTAGAACGCCACAGCCTCCTCTTCAAGGCCGCACGAGGTGCCGCCGAGGACCATGAGCAGGGCGACCAGGAACACGAGCAAGAACTCATGGCCTTTGGTCTTTTTCGTCAAAGCCATCAGACCGGATTCGAACGCTCCGGTTGCGTTGACCACGCCGATCAGACCGCCGAGCACCAGGATGAACACCATGATGTCGACGCCGTCGATCGTGCCGGATACCATTGCCTGCGTGACATCGGCGATGCCCTTAGGCTGAGCCTGAAGCTGCTCATAGGTTCCGGGGATCGAAATGGCCTTCGTGATGGACCCGCCGGTGAACTGCTCGATACCGATCTGCACGCCGAGCTGGTCGAGCTCGTCTTGCGTAGCAGGTATCTCGCTGATCTCACCTTGCGGGCTTGTGACCGTAAGCACATTGGAGTCGGCCACATACTGAAGCTTAGCATACTGTCCTGCCGGCACGAACCATGTTGCGATAACCGCGATGATGGTCAAGACGAACAGGATGGTGAACGCTGTCGGGAAACTAAGCTTCTTCTTCCTCTTCTTCTTCTCCTTCACCACGGGCCCGCCTGCGGAGTCGACGGCAGCGGCCTCGGTAGACATATGCACCCCCCTTTCATGGAGTTCCGGATCTTATCCGGTATAGCGTTGTCGCAACTTCCACGCCCTGCTTGGCTCAGTTCGCTTGGCTGCGAGCGACTTGCGCCCGTCTTGTTCGGGCTGACCACATGATTGCCAGGTTTAGCCGTATACCGCCAGAGGAAAGCTGGGTATATACCCAGGTATAAACCGGATATATACCACTTTCATCAGGCGTTTCTTTGTTTGGGAGATTTAGCGTATACTGGACGCGTCAAAACATGAGCCAGTGACTAAACGAAAGCGATGCGCTGTGGATTCAAGTATGTTCCTGTTTTACTACTCGATCGCCATGCAGATATGCGCGATCCTGACCTCGGCTTGCTGTCTGGCGTCCTACCTGGTCTCGCGCAACAAGGTGCAGCTGTACTGCTTCGTGGGCTTTCTCATGTACTACGCAGATTGCATGCTGGTGTTCCGCGACGATTACGTGATGGCATCGGAGTCGGCGGTGTCGCATGAAGCGTTCTTTATCGGGGACCCAGCCTTCTCCATCATCTTCGGTTGCGCTACGCTCATGTCGTTTTGGTTGATGGTGTGCGCCTACGTGGAGGAAGATTCGATTCTCATCAAATATGGCCCGGCGTATCTGTTCGTCGGCGCAAGCCTTGCCGTGACGCTGTTCCTTCCGCAGGGGTATGTGCACATGTTCGTGTTCTATTCACTGCGCGAGGTGTTCATCGCCTGGATGCTGTTTTTCGCAGCATATAAATACATCACAACCGAGGATGATCGGTTACGGCTGCGATTAAGCCGCTTCCCAAAGTTCTATGTGCTGCTCTGGGTGCTGCTGCTTGCAGTGGTGGCAGAAAACGGCTTGGTATTGCTGCTGATCGGCCCTGGTCACGTGGATATCCCCCTAGGCTTCTTCCCGGAACGCAACTTCGCCGAGAACCTGCTTGCCTTGGTCTGCGAGTTCGTGGCCCTGCGCTCTTCGCTGACGTACCTTTCCGTGCGCCATAGCGAACCTCCCACGCAAGGAGGCGACCAGGTGGAAACCTATATCGACCACAACCTGGTACCGTACGCGGCATCCCACAAGCTCACGCCGCGCGAGACCGAAATCTTGCGGCTGGTCCTACTGGGCAAAGACAACCAGAACATCGCAGCCGAGCTATCGCTTGCACCGGGAACCGTGAAGGTGCACGTGCACAATATCCTGAAGAAATCGCAGAAGGCGAACAGGCAAGAGTTGATCCAAGATTACTGGGATTACTAGCCGTTCATCCGCTTGCCCCCGAGCACGCCTATCGGCCATGCGCGTAGGGGTTTCCAGCGAGCACGCAATCAAGCTTGCACGCCCATGCGACAAAGCGAGCCGCCGCCAAACCCGCGAGCCGGCCAATGAGTAGAGCGCCTGCGTCGCCATCATGGACGCAGACGCTCAATGTATCGTGCTACTTGTAATCAGCGGGATTCTTAGCGGCGGTGCCGGTGGTGTTGCCGTCGTTGCGCAGCTCGTGGCCGAAACGCACCGCCCCTTCCCCGAAGCGATCTTTCACCAAGTCGGTTGCCGCAAGCAAGCCACGCCGCTTCGATTCATCTTGGATGCGCGGCTTCGCATCGCCCTCGAGAGGGGCAACCTGCTTTACATCGAACAAGCTGCCCTGCTCGCCTTCCGACTCGGAAAACCCGGATACGGACACCCCGATAAGGCGCACCGCGATGCCAGGCTCCCAGAGCTCATCGAGCATGCCGCAGAGCTCGGGGGCGAACAGCAGCTCGTCGTCAGTCGGCCGGGCAAGCCTGCGCTGGACCGAGCGGCTCGATCTATCGGGATACCGAAGGCGCAAGCCGATGGTGGACCCGCGTAGGCCCTTGCCGCGCAGCCGCCGTCCCACCTTTGCCGCCTGCGTGCTGATGGCCGCCTCGATGTCCTCGCGCACACGAAGGTCGTTCGCGAAGGTAACCTCGTTCGACACCGATTTCACCGGCGCATGTTGCTGGATGGGCGAGTCGTCAAGGCCGCAGGCCCGCATATACATGACGCGGCCGTTCTTCCCGAACAACCGCTCAAGGCGCGCCGGGCCCTCGCACACCAGCTGCCCGAGCGTTTCCACCCCATGGCTTTTCAGGCGCTGCTCGGCGGCGGCGCCGATGCCGCTCATGCTGCGAACGGGAAGCGGATCGAGGAACGTGCGCTCGGTTCCCGGATAGACGACGGTAAGGCCGCGGGGCTTGTCCATATCGGAAGCGATCTTCGCAACCGTCTTCGAAGTCCCCACCCCCACCGAGCACGTTACGCCAAGCTGTTCCACCCGTTGCTGGATACGCCGCGCAACGGCAACGGGATGCTCCCTGTTGGTGCGCGTGGGGGTGACGTCGAGGAAGGCCTCATCGATACTGACCTGCTGCACAAGCGGCGTCTCGTCGTTGAGGATGGACATGACCTGGTTGCTGACCTGCTTGTACCGATCGAACCTTCCAGCGGCCCAGATGGCCTGAGGGCACAGCTTGCGCGCCGTAACCGCAGGCATAGCGGAGCGAACGCCGAACACGCGCGCTTCATAGGAAGCCGTGGACACCACGCCGTGCTTGTCGGCGCTTCCCCCGACGATGACGGGCTTGCTACGCCAGCCGGGATGGTCGAGCTGCTCGACGGAGGCGAAGAACGCGTCAAGGTCGACCAGCAGGATTGCCGGCCCATCCCAGGGTTCCAAAGGCAGCATGCCCTCATGTTCGCTCGAATCGATCATGTGTTCCAGTTTACCACGGGGCATGTGGCTCGAAACGCTGTGCTACTATAAGCGTTCGGCTTTATCGCGATATCGGGCACCAACGGGAAGGAGGGCGGTTTGGACGGATTGAACGGACGCCTTCGCACCACGGGATGGGGCGCCCTCGCTCCCGCATCGACGGCACCCGACATGTTGCCCGGCTCCGAGATTTCCATCATCGATTGGCTCGACTTCTCGCAGACGCTCAACCCGCTCGGCATGCCCGAGGCCTTCAGCCCTGCGCTGAACCTCCTGACGCGAAACCCCATCACGCCCGAAGAAGAACGCACGGCGCAAACCCAGATTCCCAAGCTGTTGGCGAAGCGCTACGGCGTACGTCCCGATTGCGTTGCCGTCGGCGCATCGGCAACTGATGTGCTGGCTGCCGTGGCGAACTCGTTCGAGCCACGATCCGTGGCGGTGCCCGTACCCTCGCGCGCCGCCTACGAGCGATGCCTGGGAACCGCCGGCCATCGCATCGTGGAGGTTCCCGGCCCCGATGGCTTCGTGGTCCCCGACCCGCAGGCTGTTCGGCGCATGGGGCTATCCTTCGATGCGGCGATGCTCGCCAACCCCGCCTTCCCCACCAGCCGGCTGCTGGCGCGGCAAACGTTGCTGGATTACCTGCAAGCCTGCGCATGGGTGATCGTCGACGAGCGGGGAATCGACCTGACGCTCGGCGGAGAATCAACCGCGAGCATGATCGATGAGCATTCGAACCTCATCGTTATCCGGTCGCTCACGGACACGTTCTCGCTGCCCGGCATGCCCCTGTCGTGCGCATTAGCGCACCCCGCCGTCGCCAGCCGCATCTCCCAGATAGCCAAACGCCCGGCCTCCGCCGCGCTCAGCGCGCGCCTGCTGAAGCTGGCCACGCCCGATCATCACCTGGAACGGGCGCGCGAGGTGCTTGAAACGGAGATACCTTGGATGCAGTGCATGCTCAGCTTGGTCCCCGGGATCAGCATCTACCCTGCTGAGGCGAATTACGTGATGTGCTCGTTCGCGCCTGGACGCTCCATGCATTTGGGAGCCGCGGATGCGCTCGACCTCGTGCGCAAGCTGCAGAAGCGAGGGTTCCCGGTTCGCACGCTCGATCGCACGCCCGGGGTCTCGCCCGGCAGCCATTTTTGCGTGAGCGTGCGCACAAGGTCGGACAACGAGCGGTTCATCGCCGTTTTGCGGCAGATCGTCGCCGGAAGCTGACCCGGCCAACGAAAACGGCGCCGCCATCGCACCGGGACGCCAATGGTCCGATACGATGGCGGCGCCGCGATTCACGAAAAGCGTGAAGGCCGACCTATTCGATGCCCTTCACCTCGTAGCCGGCTTCGACAACGGCGTTCACGAGCACGGTATCGTCCACCGCATCGGCAAGCTTTGCAACGGCGGTGCCGGCATCAAGGTCGACAACGGCCTCCGACACGCCCTCTACGTCCTCGAGCGCCTTCTTCACATGAGCGACGCACTTCGGGCACATCATACCCTCGACGGTGAGCTTCTTTTCCATGATGATCTCCTTATCCGCGGGCGCACCCGCATCGATTGCCTGGATATCCTGCTCGGATGCGGTCGCATCCGTAGCTTCTTCTTTCATGTCGCATTGCGTGGCGACGATTTGCTGCGCAGCATTCGAGCTGAACCGAGGCCTCCACGTGCGCAGGCGCAGCGCATTCGACACCACGCATACGCTTGAGCAGCTCATAGCCGCCGCGGCGATCATGGGATTGAGCGTGAAGCCCGCGAACGAGAACACACCGGCGGCCACCGGGATGCATACCGCATTGTAAATCAACGCCCAGAACAGGTTCTGCTTGATATTGCGCAGCGTGGAGCGTGAAAGCTGTATGGCAGCGGGAACGTCCAGGACGTCAGAGCGCATGAGCACGACATCGGCACTGTCGATGGCGATGTCGGTGCCTGCACCGATGGCGATGCCCACGTCGGCACGGGCAAGCGCCGGGGCGTCGTTGATGCCGTCGCCGACCATGGCAACGCGTCCCTGTGCGGAAAGGCGGCGGATCTCGCGCTCCTTATCCTCGGGGAGCACGCCGGCTATCACCTCATCTGCGCCGACCAGGCGCTGGATAGCCTGCGCCGTACGTTCGTTGTCGCCCGTGAGCATGACGGTGCGCAAGCCCATGGCGCGCAACTCCTCGAGCGCGGCGGCGCTTGAGGGCTTGACGGTGTCGGCTACGGCGATAAGACCGCACACCTCGCCACCGCAGGCGAAGAACAAGGGGGTTTTGCCCTCATCGGCAAATTCGCGGGCACGCAGCTCGAACACGGAAGCGTCCACACCCGCTTGTTCCATCAACCTGGCATTGCCCGCCAACGCGCACGCCCCGCCGACGTTTGCGCGCACGCCTCCGCCGGCAACCTGCTCAAAGGCAACAACCGGTTGAACCTGTCCACCGGCAGCTTCCGCCCAAGCCGCAACGGCCTGAGCTAGCGGATGCTCGCTGCGTTGCTCGATGGAAAGCGCAAGACCGGCAAGGCCCCGCTCATCCACGCCGTTGGCGCGCACGACGTCGGTGACCACGGGTTTGCCCGTGGTAATGGTACCGGTCTTATCGAACACGACTGTTTTGACATCATGAGCGACCTCGAGCGCCTCGGCCGACTTCACCAAGATGCCGCTGGAAGCTCCGCGACCCGTTCCCACCATAATGGCAGTTGGCGTGGCCAGGCCGAGCGCGCAAGGGCAACTGATCACGAGCACGGAGATAGCGTGCGTGAGCGCCGTGGACACATCGGCGGAGAGCACCATCCACACGAAAAACGTCGCAACCGCGATGACGATGACGGTAGGAACGAACACGCCAGCGATCTTGTCCGCGATCTTCTCGATAGGGGCCTTAGTGGAGGTTGCCTCGTCGACAAGGCGGATGATGCCCGCGAGCGTGGTGTCGGCGCCGACGCGGTCCGCCCTCATGACGAACCACCCGGACTTGTTCAGGGTAGCGCCTGTGACGGCATCGCCGGCATGCTTGCCGACCGGCACGCTCTCGCCGGTGATGACCGATTCGTCCACCACGCCGTCGCCTTCAATGACGATGCCGTCGACGGGCACGCTCTGACCAGCCTTGACCTCGAGCATGTCGCCAACGCGGACCTGCTCGACCGGCACCTGTTCAACTCCGCCATCCGATGTGCGCCGCGCGGCCTCCTTCGGCGTCAGGTCCATGAGCTTGGCGATGGCGTCGGTGGTCTTGCCCTTCGCCCTTGCCTCGAAGTACTTGCCGAGCGTGATGAGCGTCAAGATCATGGCCGCGGATTCGAAGTACAGGTCCATAGCCGCCGCATGCGCGAAATCGATATCCCCATGGCCCATGCCCCAGCCGATGCGGTAGATGGCAGCGATGCCGTATATGGTAGATGCGGCAGAACCAAGCGCGATGAGCGAATCCATGTTCGGCGCGCCGTGGGCAAGCGTTTTGAAGCCCACGCGGAAAAACTTGAAGTTCACGAAGATGACGGGCAGCAGCAGCAGGAATTGGGTGAACGCGAACGTGAGCATGTTCTCGTGGCCCAAGAAAACCCCGGGCAGCGGCCAGCCGAACATATGCCCCATCGACAGATAGAACAACGGGATGGTGAAGCAGAAGCTCACGATGAGGCGCATGCGAACCCGTTTCGCTTCCGCAGCGGAATCGTTCATCGTCTGCACAGGCTGCTGCACGCTGGTAGACGAAGCCCCCGCCTCAGGCCGCGGATATGCGCCATAGCCCGCTTTCTCGACTGCTGCCGAGATTGCGGCGAGGGTGGTGACTTCGCCATCGAAATCCGCTTCCATGCTGTTCTTCAGCAGGTTGACCGATACCGCGGCGACGCCCGGCACGTTCGAAGCGGCCTTCTCGACACGCGCCGAGCACGCGGCGCACGTCATGCCCGTCACGTCGAATGTACGTTTCATTCCTATCCTTCTTTCAGCGCTTACCGCGCGAATTTCTTGATGAGCTGCATGGCTTCATCGATGATCTGCGTGTTGCCTTGCTCGATCTGCTCGACCACGCAGGTTTCCAGGTGGTTTTGCAACAAGATGGCGGAGATGCTATGCACGGCGCTTTCGGCAGCGGAAAGCTGCACGAGCACATCGCCGCAATAGCGGTTGTCGTAAATCATCGTTTTCACGCCATTGAGCTGGCCTATCACGCGGTTCAGCCGTTTTTGCAGGTCATCTTGCATCTGCTGACTACGCGGCGTGGCCTTGTGATGGCAACTGCATTGCCTTTTGGAACCGCTGGGTTCGCAAGCTTCAGCATTCATACGCATCCTTTCGCCGTTTGACCCCTCGTATTGGACCATTACATGTTCCAATATACCCCCCAAGGGTATGTATTTTTCACTTAGTATATACCCCTTCCGGGTATCGTCAAGATAAAGTTATCTCTTGGCTACTTGCGTTTACCCGCTTTGCCGGCGTCATGGCACAAACGCACGCTACCTGCTGCTGCGTCAGCATCGACGAGCACCCAAGCGACGGCCGCTCGTCCCCCCTCACCAAAATGCCCGATGGGTTGACAAGCCCGTAACCCAGGCTATACTTATGAACGGTTGCTCATATGTTTAGTTCTTAATCGAAAGGTTCGATCTATGGCAAGCGAAATCCCAACTGCCTTTCCGCAGACGGAGCAATACGATGCTGCCGCTATCAACCAGCCGATAGCATCCGAGACGCGCACTGGCCCACCCTCTGCAGCCGACTCGATCGAAATCCCAGACGACGATTGTCCGTGCGGATGCAATCGCAGCGAAACCCAGCAACGCTTCGACACCATGCCCGACGAGGAGCTGCTCTATGATTTGGCCGACCTGTTCAAGGTGTTCGCCGATACTACCCGCATCAAGATCCTGTTCGCGTTGATGGCGCGTCCCATGCCCGTAGGCGAGCTGGCCGAGGCCATCGGCGCCACGCAATCGGCGGTCTCCCACCAGCTACGCCAACTCAAGCAAGCCCACCTGGTGAAGTTCCAACGCGACGGCAAATCCGTCATCTATTCCCTATCGGACGATCATGTGTACACCATGCTTGCGCAAGGCATGACCCATATCTGCGAATAGCCGGGCACCCGCCCGATACCATTCGAAACATCCACCAAGCGAAAGGAACCATCATGCGTAAGACGTTCAAACTCGACGAGCTCGACTGCGCCAACTGCGGAGCGAAGATCGAAGCAGGGATCAAGCAGATCGAAGGCGTGAACGATGCCAAGGTCACCTTCATGACCCAGAAGCTCATGATCGACGCCGATGACGCCCGGTTCGACCAGATCGTCGACGAAGCTCAAAAAGTTGCCCACAAGTTCGAGCTCGACTGCGACATCGTTCGTTAAGCAAACCGGGCGCAAGCTGCCTGCATAAGGAATCACTCTCATGAACAAAAAGCAACGTAAGTGGCGCAACCGCATCTTGGTCGCGCTGGCCCTGTTCGCCGTCATATTCGCCGCCGAGCACCTGCTGCCGCTGGCCGATATGCTTGGCAGCGAGGCCGCTGCGGTCTACCTGCTGTTCGCGTTGTACCTCGTGCCCTACCTCATCGCCGGGCACGATGTGCTGCTGCGAGCAGCCAGCAACATCAAAAACGGCCAAGTGTTCGACGAGAACCTGCTCATGGCGATCGCCACCATCGGCGCATTCGCCATGATCGCGTTCCCCGACGCAGAGCCTTCGATGGCGGAAGGTTGCGCCGTGATGCTGTTCTACCAGGTCGGCGAGCTGTTCCAAAGCTACGCCGTGGGCAAATCGCGCAAATCCATCGCATCCATGATGGACATTGCGCCCGATTACGCCAACATCGAACGCGCCGGCGAACTTGCGCAGGTCGACCCAGCCGAAGTGGCCATCGGCGACGTCATCGTGGTGAAGCCCGGCGAACGCGTGCCCATCGACGGCACCGTCGTCGAAGGCGCAAGCCAGCTTGACACCGCGGCGCTCACCGGCGAATCCATTCCCCGCCACGTCGAGGCTGGCATGGATGTGATCAGCGGCTGCGTGAACATGACCGGAGTCTTGCGCGTTCGCACGCAGAAGCCCTTCGGAGAATCCACCGTCAGCCGCATCCTAGAGCTGGTGGAAAACGCTGCAGAAAAGAAGGCTCGCACCGAGAACTTCATCACCCGCTTCGCCCGCTACTACACCCCCACCGTCACGGGGCTCGCCCTGCTGCTGGCCATCATTCCGCCGCTTTTGGGCATGGGCGCCTGGAGCGACTGGATCTTGCGCGGCCTCACCTTCCTGGTGGTCAGCTGCCCGTGCGCCCTGGTCATCAGCGTTCCGTTGTCGTTCTTCGGCGGTATCGGCGGCGCCAGCAAGCTGGGTGTGCTCGTCAAGGGCAGCAACTATCTTGAAGCGCTTGCCAAGGTGGACACCGTGGTGTTCGACAAGACCGGCACGCTGACCAACGGCACTTTCAACGTGGTGGCGGTGCATACAGAAAAAGACGTCGACCCCGATTACCTGCTCAGCTATGCCGCACATGCGGAATCCTATTCGGACCACCCCATCGCGCTGTCGGTCAAGGAAGCATATTCCGGCAAGATCGACCAGGAACGCATTCATAACGTTCGCGAAGAGGCGGGCCATGGCGTGGCGGCCGTGATCGACGAGCATGTGGTGCTGGTGGGCAACGACAAGCTCATGAAGGCAAACGACTCGGATTACCATGAATGCGAGCTTACGGGCACGATCCTGCACGTTTCTATCGACGGAAATTACGCCGGCCACATCGTCATCGCCGACGTGGTGAAAGAAGATGCCGCCGAGGCCATCAAGCGCCTTCACGCTGCCGGCGTTCGCAAAACGGTCATGCTCACCGGCGACCGCGCCGAGGTGGCCCGCGCGGTGTCCGAGCAGCTGGGCATCGACGAGTTCCACGCGCAGCTGCTGCCCGCCGACAAGGTGACCCAAGTCGAACGCCTGTTGTCCGAGGAAACAGACGGCGCGAACCTGGCATTCGTGGGCGACGGCATCAACGATGCCCCGGTGCTCACCCGCGCCGATGTGGGCATAGCCATGGGCGCGATGGGCTCGGACGCCGCTATCGAGGCCGCCGATGTGGTGCTCATGGACGACAAGCCCTCCAACATCTCGCGCGCCATCGGCCTGGCACGGCGCACCATGCGCATCGTGTGGCAGAACATCGTGTTCGCCCTTGGCGTCAAGCTTGCCGTGCTCGTGCTGGCCGCGGTGGGCATCGCGAACATGTGGCTGGCGGTGTTCGCCGATGTCGGCGTGGCGATCCTCGCCATCCTCAACGCCATGCGCTGCATGAACGTGAAGAGGCTTCGCAAATAGCCGCCGGAAGCAAACGCACCGGCAGCCGCGGAACCGGTGGCAACCCCGGGCGACGTGACGCCCTTTTGGTTCGGAAATCCCCGAACCGGGCGCAGTTTCGCAAACGCATGGCAAGCGACGATCGCGTCGACCACCGCTTCGCGTTACCTATTTATGGAGAGGCCGCCCGCAATCGGGCGGCCTCTCTTCGCTTGCGCTAAACTGGAATGCCGAAATTTCGAGCGAAGGGTGGGCAGCTGTGGCCGACAACATGCAGGATAACCTCAACGAAACCGCATCCGACCAGGCATACGACCCGGTCTTCCAACAAGAGCAGGACCACCTGTCCGACACGTACGCCAAGCTTGAGGCCATAGCGAAAAACCTGTCGGACAAAATGGAGCGACGCCGCTGGCAGGCAGCCAAGGACAAGGACGACATGCAAGGCGAGGTCAAGCACAACTTCGCCAGCGACGGCGAAGCCCAGGAGACCTACGTCGACTACGCCGTGCTCAACAACCTCATCCGCGACTACAACCTTGAGCAGGACGCAGATAGCGAGCGCCTTGCCGCAGCCGCGAAGCTGCTCGAACAGCCTTATTTCGCCAAAATCAGCCTGGAGATGCGACCAGGCGCTCCGGCCAAGGACATCTACATCGGCCTTGCCGGCGTTGCCGACGAGAACTACCGCCGTATGGTGGTCGACTGGCGCAGCCCCGTGGCCGAGGTGTACTACAACCAGGAAAACGGCGCCACCTCCTACGAAGCCAACGGCCGCACCATCAAAGTCAACCTGCTCAACCGCCGCCAGTTCGACATCGAGGGCAAAACGCTTCGCGCGTATTTCGACTCCGATGTCGCCATCGAGGACTCGCTGCTGCTGCAATCGCTTTCCGCGCAGCGCTCCGAGCACATGAAAGCCATCACCGCCACCATCCAAAAAGAGCAGAACCTCATCATCCGCCACGAGGATGTGCCGGCATTGCTGGTCGCCGGCATCGCGGGCAGCGGCAAGACCAGCGTGCTGCTGCAGCGCATCGCATACCTGTTCTACCGTAACCGCGGATCCCTCGACCCGCGTCAGGTGTTCCTCATCAGCCCCAACCCGGTATTCGCGAAATACATCGAGAACGTGCTGCCTGACCTGGGCGAGCGCAACCCCGAAACCATCACCTACCACGACCTGTGCGCACGCCTGCTTCCCGCAGGCCGCAACCCGCAGGACAAGGAAAGCCCGCTAGAACTGCTGTGGAAGATCGATCGCGCCGTCGAGGACCTTCGCTTCGAGCTTGCCGACCTGCGCGACATCAAGTTCTACGGCGTGCGCCTGGTATCTGCCGGCGCCATCATGCAGCTGATGCAGAAGTACCCGAACGTGCCGGCCGGCCCGCACCTGGTCACGTTGGTACGCGAGGAGCTGTTCAGCCGCCTGGATGCGCGCCTGAAGCAGATGGCGGGAACCGAAACGGTGCAAGATGAGCTTTTGTGCCTGTCCCTTGACGAGCAGGTGCGCCTGTTCAACGCGCCCTACGACCCGCAAACCGAGCAAGAGGCACGCGACTGCGCGCTCACTTATCTGCAGGAGCGCTTCTCAGGCGCGGTGCTGGCAATCGAACGCGATGAGTGGCTGCGCATCGACCGCATCGGCATGCGCCTGCTCGGCGTGGAGAACCTACCCGTGAGCGCATGGCTGTACCTGAACATGGCCGTCACCGGCCTTGGCAATCCCGATGCGCGCTACGTCATGATCGACGAGGTGCAGGACTACACGCCCGACCAGCTTGCCGTCATGGCCCGCTTCTTCCGTCGCGCGCACTTCATGCTGCTCGGCGACCCCCATCAGGCCATCCGTCCGGAAACGGCATCCTACGAGCAGATCCGCGAGGTGTTCGAGCGCCTGCGCGGCTCCATCGAGGATTGCCAGCTGTTGACCAGCTACCGTTCCACGCCCGAGATCACGGCGCTGTTCGCGGGGCTGTTGCCCGAAAGCGAGCGCATGCAGATTTCGGCTGTGCAGCGCGCCGACCAACCGCCGGCGCTGATCGCCTGTCCCACCGAGGAGGACTACGAGCAGAACCTGCGCCGCGTGATTCGCGAAGCATCCGACTACGACGGGCTCACCGCCGTGGTGGTGCCCTGGAAAAGCCAGCTCAAGCGCTTGCAGAAACTGCTCGGCGACGACACGCCGCAGATCATCGGCCAGAATAGGCGCCTGCCGTCCTCCGGCGTGCTGGCGCTCACCCTGCCGCTGGCGAAGGGCCTGGAATTCGACCACGTGATCATCCCCGATGCTGGGGCAGGCTTGTTCCCCGCGAACGACCACGTGGCGCAAAACCGCCTGTACACCACGATAAGCCGCGCAACCCGCACCATCACCATCCTGTCAAACGGCCCGCTCACCCCGCTGCTTGATTTCACGCACCAGGACTGATACGCATTCGAAGGAGCCTCATGGCAACGAACCGATCGACCACCACACGCCGCACCCTGCACTACTACTGGCAGGTCACCCGCAAGCACTTCGGCCTGTTCGCAGCCCTTATGGCGTCGACGTTTCTGTTCGTTGCCTTGCTATCGTACGGCAACCCGTATGTGATGAGCCTGGTCGTCGATCGCGTGAGCGCCGGAAGCGTGGAATCCGATCAGGTGTTTGCGGTCTACGGCCCCTACATCGTGGCGCTCATCGCCATCAACGTGCTCGGGCAAGCCGCCAGCAAGCTGCAGGATTACACCATGTACAAGCTGGAGATCGCGGCGGCGTACGACCTTGCCACCATGAGCTTCGATGCGTTGTGCAACCAGTCCATGAGCTTCCACTCGAACCGGTTCGGCGGCACGCTGGTAAGCCAGACGAGCAAGTTCATGAGCGCCTACCAGCTGTTGCTCGAGACCATCACCTTCCCATTTCTGCCGGTCATCTGCTCGGTGATATTCACGTGCGCCATTCTGGCGCCGCGTGTGCCGGTATACGTTGCCATCCTCATGGCCCTGCTGGTCGTGTACGCTTGCGTTTCGTACTACATGTACAAGCGCATCCTTTCACTGAACGAGAAAGCCGCCAGCGCGCAAAACCAGCTGTCCGGTGAGCTTTCCGATTCGGTGGCGAACATCCTTGCCGTGAAGACCTCGGGGCGCGAGGACTACGAGCGCGCGTTATTCGATCAGGCGAACCGCCAGGTGGTGGAACGTGACAGCAAGCGCATGTGGGCGAGTTTGGCCCGCGGCATCATCACCGCGTGCATCACCGTGGTCATCATGAGCGTGGTGGCCGTGTTCATCGCTGGCGGAAACGCATGGTACGGCATCAGCGCCGGCACGCTCGTGATGATGTTCACCTACACCTACACCGTCACGAACCAGTTCAACTTCATCAATAACGGCCTGCAGCGCTTCAACCGCGCCTTCGGCGACGCCAGCGGCATGACGCAGACCCTTGACGAACCCCGACTTGTGGCCGACCTGCCCGGGGCGCCGGACATGGTGGCACAAGACGGCGCCATCGATTTCGAGGGAATCGGCTTCCACTACACCGACGGCAATGCGAAAACCACGGTGTTCGAGGACTTCAACCTACATATCCCCGCAGGTCAACGAGTAGGTTTGGTTGGCTTGAGCGGAGCGGGCAAAACGACGCTCACCAAGTTGCTGCTGCGCTTGTCCGACATCCAGGACGGTCGCATCCTCATCGACGGGCAGAACATCGCCGAATGCACGCAGCAAAGCCTTCGCCGCTCGATCGCCTACGTGCCGCAGGAAGCTCTGCTGTTCCATCGCAGCATCGCGGAAAACATCGCCTATGGGCGCCCCGACGCAACTATGGAGCAGATTCGCCAGGCCGCGGCCCAAGCCAATGCGTTGGACTTCATTGAGAACCTGCCAGAAGGGTTCGATACCGTCACCGGCGAGCGCGGCGTGAAGCTTTCCGGCGGGCAGCGCCAGCGCGTCGCCATCGCGCGTGCGCTGCTGGCGGACTGCCCGGTGCTCGTGCTCGACGAGGCGACAAGCGCGCTTGACTCCGAAAGCGAGGCGCTCGTGCAAGACGCTCTGTCGAAGCTGATGCGCGGCCGCACCTGCATCGTCGTGGCGCATCGCCTTTCCACCGTGGCCAGCCTTGACAGGATCGTGGTCCTCGACCACGGCACGATCACGGAAGACGGCCCGCACGCCGACCTGGTAGCCGCCAATGGCGAATACGCAAACCTCTGGAACCGCCAAACCGGCGCCTACCTGAAGTAACGCCACCCTTGACACTTCGGGCACCCCAGACACTTTGGGGACGTAGCATTATCTGTCCAGCCTTGCGCTTTACGCAAAGGGTAGGGTTGCTGCGCATCCTATCAACAGGATGCGCAGCAACCCTACCAAAAACAAGCCGAAGAAAGTACCCATAGATTCATACACAAAGCGCTGCACCCCATGCACGTCGGCTTCCCGGCCGAAACAAACCCCATGAGAACCGAGCAAACCGGGCACATAAGCCTACGCCCCCTTCGTGTCAGAAAACGTTTGGGTCTAGCGGTTCTCGATGCTGCCGATGTTTTTGAGCTCGATTTGGATGAGGCCGTTCGGCACGCTTTTGAACTCGATGAGCTCGGTGTTGTGGCTATACTCGGCGGGGAACGTCAGAACGATACCCGTGTCGGTGACGATCTTATGGTTGCGGCTGACGCGTTTTGCCACGTCGCGCTCCATATGCACGCGATCGCCAAGCTGCTCGTCGGCGGCGGCTTGCTCGAAGCGACGGCGCGGGCCCTCATCGTCGAAGACCTCGTCCACGAACTCGTCGAACGGCACCTCGTCGGAATCGTCGGCGTTCTCAGCCAAATAGGCCTTCGCACGGCCCATGGCCACGGCGGAGTTGACCCCGAACTCCTCGGCCACTTCCTCGACCAGGCCCATGGTGGTATCGAATAATTCCTTGCTCGACGCCTCGTTGGAACATTGCAGCAGCCCGTCGGGAACGAGCCAACGCTCCTCACCTGCGATCTGGCGGGGCTTATCCACGAACTGCACCGCCATAGTACGGGCATTCACCAGCGCAAACGATGCGATCTTCTGCGAAGGGTTCGGCAAAATGGCGTGATGACGCTCGATGTTGTTGCGAGTAGCGCCGTCTTCGCCGCGCCCGACCTCATGCATGAAGGCGGGCTTGCTCTCAAGCAGCAGCAAGCCAAAGTAATGCTCGCTGCGCGCGTTGTACGCCGCAGCCTCGGCAGCTGCGGTAGCTGCCGCGATCTCCTCCTCGGTGGCGTCGTCAGCCAACGGCGGCATGGCGGGCGGTTTTTCCTGATCTTCGAAATCCACCACCAGCAGATCGCAGGAAGAAGGGTTTTCCATACGACCGAGTTCCTCGGACATGAACTGGGCCACCTGCACGGAAAGGTCGACGAAGTCGCGATCACCCTTGAAATATGCGCTTAACTCAGCCGCAAAGCCGCTGTCGGGGAAGAACTCTCCGCGACGGTTATCCATGCCGCCAAGCGCATGCCGGGCAATACGCATAACGTAGGACTTCACGTTCTTATTCGTCAAGTCCAGCTCGTCTTCGGAAAACACGTTCACGCATGAGACGAAATCGAACACATGCAGCACCGCGTGGTTGATCTTAAACATCCAGCCTCTCCCCTGCCTACCTTAAACCTGCATCCGCGAACGCGATAGCGGCGCCTTGCCTTACGCGCGCACCTTCTGTCCACCCTCGAAACGAACGGACCTATGCTTCGTCCTCTAAACGAACGCGGTCCTATTCTTCGCCCTCGAAGCCCCACATGCGCACCTCGGGATACATGCGCACGCCTTCCATCTCGTACACGCGACGCTGCACCTCGGCAATCAAATCGCGAACATCGCGAGCCGTCGCACCACCGGCGTTCACCACGAACCCCGTATGCTTCTCGGAAACCTGCGCGCCGCCCACACGGAAACCGCGCAAGCCAGCATCCTGAATCAGCTTGCCAGCGAAATAGCCAGCGGGACGCTTGAAGGTGCTGCCGGCGCTCGGCATTTCCAGGGGCTGCTTCTCAGCACGGCGCTGAGCCAGATCATCCATGCGCGCACGAATCTCACTAGGAGAATCAGGGCGCAGCTGCAAGGTTGCCGAGAGCACGGCCCAACCGGCATCACCCATCATGGAGTGGCGATATCCCCAGCATGCCTGCCATGCATGAAGGTTCACGATACGCCCCTGCGGCGTGGCGCACACGAGCGAGCAGCACACGTCGCGGAACTCCCCGCCATAGGCGCCGGCGTTCATGATGGCGGCGCCGCCGATGGTACCCGGGATTCCGCTGGCGAACTCATAGCCCGCCAAACCGGCAGCGCATGCAGCCTCGGCCACCTGGGCGTTCGACGCACCGGCCTCAACCGTCACGCGGGAGCCTTCCACAACGATGTCCGAAAAGCGTTCGGCAAATCGAACGATAACCTCGGGCAAGCCTGCATCGGCCACAAGCAGGTCGCTGCCCAGGCCCAGCAAGCGCACAGGCTGGCCGGCGCCATGGCACGCGGCAAGAACTTCAGCTGCCTCCTGAACGCTGGCCGGCTCGACCACCACGGCAGCAGGGCCGCCGATCTGAAACGTGGTCAGCCCGCTCATGGGCACATCCCTGCGCACCGCCTGAGCCCCAACGATTTCCCGCAGCGTTTCCAACAAAACCTCGTTCACCATATGGATCATGACTCCTTACCGGATAACAATGCCTGGGATTCGCGTTCGCCCAGGTCGATCAACTCTTGTCGACTATGTACGCCGCATTTCCCGTAAATGCGGCGCAAATGCGTATCAACGGTGCTTTTTGCGATGAACAGCTCCGCCGCCATACGCTCACCCGTACGGCCGCGAAGCGCCAACGGCAAGATCTCGGATTCGCGCTTGGAAAGCTTGAACTTGGAAGCCATGACACGGCAAGCATCCTCGAACCGATCGGCCTGCTTGGCGATGCGGGACAGCGCCAAGAAGTCCCCCTCGGTGAAAAGGAACAGGTACGCGAACAACGTAGCGAAACCCGCGCAAGAGGCAACGGCGAAGGGGATGTCGCCCGAAGGAGAGGCGATCTGCAAAACATTACCGAGCGCCAATCCTCCCGCTTCGCCAAGGTAGAGCGCGGCAAAACCCCTGGAGAAGGAAAGTGCGGCGTCCATGCCGGTCAGCTTCGCCATCAACACGAACAGCGAAACGAGCACGGCAGAAAGGCCCAGGTAGCCCGCAAGCACGATGGAATCGCCTGGGACACCGAAAGGCTCTAAGACCGGCATGAACAGGTACCCTGTCATCATAAGCAGCAACGCGAGACGATATACGCCCACCAAAAGCCTGCTCACTTCGCCATCGGACCCGCTACGGCGGGCAGTCACGCCCACAACCTGCAACGACCCGGCGCAGAACAGCGCCAGCAGCAGCAACGTCGCCGCAAACGTAGGTGTGGCGACGCTACCCGGATCCGAAGCATAGGTTTCCATGAGCCCGCCTGCCAAGCCGAACACAACGGATCCGCCTACGACCTTGCGCGAAATGCGATGCGTCTCAGCCCGCTGCTGTTTTGAGGCGAGCAGCGTCGCGATAGTGAGAGCAGGTTTTTTTTGCGAGTCCGCGTTCTCCTCGACGCGCTCGCTCGAAAGCAACGGCTCGACGCTGACAAGCGCCCAAGCGCTGCCGAAGGGAAGCAGGTTCGCCACCGCAGCAGCAAGCGGAGCCTGCGAACAGACGACGGCGAGCAGGAACGTGAAAACGGCGGCGACGGCAGTTGCAAGCAACACGCCACGGGAGCTTTCCCCATGCGATCGGGCACCGAGCGCCCTGCCCCACGCCGCAAGCATGCAGGCGAAGGGAACGCCTACCAAAACGCCTTCCATAACCATTGAGGCAAGGCCGTATTCGGCGGGAAGGGAAACGGAGGAACCGATGGCCAGCAACACCGCATAGCACCACATAAGCGAACGGTTCAGCAGCACATCGCGCACGCGCAGGGCAACGGCGCGCAGCACGATGAGGGTGACGGCCGCGGCAAGCAAGGTGATCAGCAAATCGATGCGTTCAAAAGTGAAGCCGCCAACGACGAGCGCGCTGTTCCATCCCATGTAGAAGAGCGCGAACATGAACGCCTGATGGCACGCGTACCCGAGCAGCGTACGCACAAGAGTGGGATCGAAGCGCGTCTCAGGTGCGCCGGTATGATGGGTTGAAGAATTCTGCATACTCTGAAGTGTACCAGCAAGCACCGTTCAGACCTCGGCTGCACGCAAGGGACCACAAGATTACCCGGGCAAATCCGAGCTCCCGGTCATTCGCGCCCCCCCACAGACCACATCGCCATCGTCTCTGCCCATTACAGTTTGAGATAAGCCATCGATGAACTTCGGATGGCCGTCTGCCCCTGCCCCGAAGAGGACCCCATGAGCGAAACCGAGGACGCTATCACCACGCAAATCCCGCTCCCATCAAAACTGCGAACCAGGATAGAGCGAAACGCCCGTGCAAAACCTTGCGCGGGCGTTTCACTGTTTGCTATATTTCCGATAACGGAGGCTTGACGCCCCCAAGGAAATCCTATTCCTCGCTTGCGGCGGGAGCCTTCTTGGCGGCCTTCACAGCCTTCTTCTTCGGCTCCTCCTCCACTTCCTCGTCCTCATCGAGGTCGATCTCGGGCTTACCCTCGTCGGAGGTCATGCCCTCGCGCAGGCTTTTAACGGACTTGCCGATGGCGCTGCCGAGCTTGGGAAGATTCTTCGGGCCGAAAATAAGCAGAACGACGACCAGGATGATAAGCAGCTCGGGAACACCCATGCCCAAAAACTTCATTGATGACTCCTCCTTTTAGGATGTTGCAAAGCGGGATCGACGTTGCCCGCATCGCTTGTAACGTGACAGGCAATCGCACCCGTCAGCTCGTTTCAACGCAACCGATGATGCCGTCAGAGAATGATCGCGTCTATCATGCAAACCTGTGATTTCGTACCTAAAGCGCCCATTAATACTGTCATGCAAATTGAGTACAGGTAGCGTTTTACCTGGTGAGAGGCTTATAAAGGTCATGTTTACCCGATATGCCCCAAAATCGCCATACCTTGTGTCCAACAAAGGGTCCCTATACCGGCGTTGCCCCCACGAAGCTTTTACATGCGCGGGCCTTCCCAAAACCAGCAAGCAAGGACCAAAGCTCTCCTTGCTGCAAAGATGCTTCGACCTTGATTGCCGGCCTGAAGAGACGTTGGATGGACAGGGGTCGAAAACGACAATGTGAACGGGAAAGAGCCGCAAACAGCCTAGCCCCAAAGCGCGAAAAAGGCAGGGGTCGAAACCCCTGCCTTTAAATAGATAGCGGAAGATACGGCTTAGCGGCTAGTCCTGTTGCGCCTCCTGCGCCACAAGCTGACGGTATGCGATCAGGTCGAGCTTGGCCATGACCACGTCCTCGACCTCGTAGCTGAACGGATACAGCTGAGCCATGGGACCATCCTCTTCGTAGACGGTACGCACATAGCCGCCGCACTCATCGCACGTGGCAATGCGGTGATCATCGTCGCCTTCGACGTTGAAGAAATGCAAGTGGCCCTGGTTCTGCGTGCCGCAGCGAGCGCAGCGCACGCGCTCGATATCCCAAACGCAACCGCACTGCGCGCACCACAACGCACGGCCACGGCCCTTGGTCTTCGTTCCCGCCTGGCCGACATGCGCAACGGACGCCTCGCACCCGCAGACCGGGCAGTGAACCGGATACGGCTGATCGGCATTCCCGTCAACGCGCGCAGCCTGCATCTCCTGGGCAATGGGCTCCAACAGCGCGCGGAGCGCCAGCGAAACCGCAGCTGCACCCATACGCGCTGCATCCTCGCCAAGCCCATCATCTTGCAAAAGGCCCGCGAACGCTTCCACGTATGCGGAAGGGTCGCTTCCGGCAAGCTTCACATCCGATGCCGCCACCAGACGATCCCAACGCACACCCGCAAGCGCATCGCGCGTTGCCTGGTCGAACTGCTCGAACGCCGCCATGGCACCCGCCAAACGCTCAGCAGCATCTGCCAGCGCCTCAGCCGGGATGCCGGCAGGGTACGCGCGCAGCACCGGCTGCTCGGCTATCGAGCACTCCTTGAGCGCGCCTGCATCGGGAACCACATGCTCGACCTTAGCGGCATGTTCCTTCTGCACCTCAGCCTGCACACCCCACAAAGTACGGAAGAAGCGCAAACGTTCCTGCTCGGACTCGGACAGCTTCGGCGTATAGGCCTTCATGGCCATATCGATTTGATTAAGATCCATAGTTGATTACCGCTTTCATCTCATTGAAACGATCGAGCCGAACGGGGCGTGTAAAGCCAACGCAAACCCGTCGGCGCGATTGAAGCCTGTTGGCAAACAGCTGCATGCACGCCATGCCATCCAGCTGCGCACCAGCACGGCACATCCAAGATAAACGGTAGCCCGACGCTCACCTCCCCAAGGGAAGCGTCTGCGAAGCACCGGGCTACCGGCTAGATGGGCGGCGCATCGCACGCCGCCCATCAGCTTCAGAGACGATCAGGGCCTACTTGGCATCCTTCTCGACCACGTTCTTGCCGGAGGTGATCTCCTTACGAGCCCAGTGGCCCCAGTGGTACAGAGCGTCGGCTTCGGAGACAAGGCCGTTGCCGAACATCAGCTTGTACGTACCGCGGTAAGGCTGGAAAATGCCGCCGCCCAGGAAGATATGGGCCAAGCCGAACACGGCGATGAGCAAAAAGCCCAGGTCGTGCAGGAACAGTACCACGCCATAACCCGTGCCCAGGTCGGCAAAGGTGGAACCGGCCACCAGAATCAGGCCGGTGACGCCCATGAGCGCGCCCGCCAGCCACAGCATGCCATCGGCGAAACGCTGGCCGGACTTCACCTCGTCCTGGTCGGGCATGTGGATCCACTTCGCCATGAACAGGTACGGGAAGAACAGCATCATCCACTTCTTGTCGTCACTGTTCCACTTCGCGAACAGGTTCTTGAAGATATGCGCTACGCCCTTCGGAGCCATGATCGCGCTGATAAGGGGCACCAGCACGAAGATGAAACCGAGCACGCGATGCGACATGCGGATGACGAACACGGTGTTAGCGCCGACCGCTTGCGCAAGCTGCGGGACGAACACGAACAGGCCCGATATGGCGAGCAGGATGCACGCGATGACCGTGATGCCATGCGTCAGGCGCGCCTGCTTCGAATGACGGACGATGTACTTCTCCTTGCCGGATGCCGCGCGCTCCTGGAGGAACGCCGCGTCCTTGGCCCGGGCTTCCGGGGAAACGTTAACGGAGTGGCTCATTATTTGTCCCCCTTCTTACCGATCGGAAGGTTCTCGGTGATGTGCTCCATCACCGTCTTATCGTCCTGCGGGTCGCCGTGCTGCACCACATCGCCGGTGATGACCGAAACCGTGTCCTCGGTCTCGGGGTTGTACGCCAGCTTGTCGCGCTTGTAGCCCACAGCCAGGCCGAACATGGCGGCCAGACCGGCCACGGTCAGGCCCGTGATGGCGCCGGTGACCGGCTTGATGATCTGGGTCAGCTGAGCCGTTGCGGGAGCCTGCGGGTCCTGCACCTGGTCATGAGCGTCGATACCGTACTTGAGCACCTGGATGACATGCAAGCCGCCCATCTCGTGCTCGCCGTACAGGCAGGCATCGGGATAGCCGTTCTCATGCAGCCAGGCGACCTTCTCCTTGCCCTTGGCGATCATCTCGTCGCGATCGCCGAACTGCAGGGCGTTGGGCTGGCATGCGGAAACGCAAGCCGGCGCCATGCCATGGGCCACGCGGTCGGCGCAACCCGTGCACTTGTCGATGACGGTCTTGTCGAGAAGCCCGTTGGACTCGTAGCGCGGCACATCGAACGGGCAGGCGCCGTGACAGTACTGGCAGCCGACGCACTTGTCCTGGTAAACCTCCACGAAACCGGTCTCCTCGTTGCGCACGAGCGCGCCGCCAGGGCACACCGAAGCGCAGGGAGCATCGGTGCAATGCTGGCATGCACGACGACCGAATGCCCACTTCACCGGCTTGATCTTGCTATCGCCCTCAAGCTCGTTGAAGGTGATGATCAGGCGGGTGTCGCCGTTGAGGTCGACCGGGTTCTGATGCGTGCCGGACCACTTGGCCTCGTTGGTGACCAAGGGGCTGGGCAGGTTGTTCCACGTTTTGCAGGCAACCTGGCAGCCCTTGCAGGCGGTGCACTTGGAGGAATCGAAATATACAGCCTTTTCAGTCATGTCAATCCCCCTTATGCCTTCTCGATATCAACGAGGAACGCCTTATATTCGGGCGTGAACGAGTTCGGGTCGCCGACGTTGGGCGTCAGGTCGTTGACCACGTCGCCCGTGCCGTACAGGTCCGCCCAGCCGAAGTGGTGGGTCAAGCCGACCTGATGCTGCACCTTGCCGTTGACGTTCATCGGCTGCAGGCGCTTGGTGACAAGGGCGGGCACGACGACAGAGCCGCGGTTGTTGAACACGCGCACCTCATCGCCGTTCTTGATGCCCTTCTCGGCGGCGAACTCCTCGCTCATCTCGACGAACTGAGCCGGCATGGACTCCACCAACGCCGGGCACAGACGCGTCTGGCCGCCGGTCTGCCAATGCTCGGTAACGGAGTACGTGGTGGCAACGATCGGGTACTGCTCCTTGGTGCCCTGCTTCGTGGACGCGTACTGCGTGCCGAATGCGCACGGGTTGTGGAACGCGCCGTTGAGCGGGTTGTCGTCGCACGGCGACTCGAACGGCTCGAAATGCTCGGGCAGCGGGCCGTCGACCAAGCCGTAGCTCTCCAGGCGGGCGTTCTGCTCCCACAGCATGAAGAAGGTCTTGTTGTTCGGCGGGACTGGCTTGCCGTCCTTGGCGGCAACGAAGTCGGCCTGGTCGACCAGGATCCACTTCTCGCCGTTCCACTCCATGAGCTTCTTGTCCTCGTTCCAAGGCTTGCCCTGCATGTCGCAGCTGTTGCGGTTGTACAGGATACGGCGGTTGCTCGGCCAGCTGAACGCCCACTCGGAATTCAGGCCGATGCCGGACTTGTCCTCGGTGTTGCGGCGGCACAGCGGCTGCTCGGCCGGGTCGAGCGGAGCATCGTTGTTGTTCCACATACCGGAGTAGATCCACATCGCGCACGCGGTGGAACCGTCGGCGCCCAGCTCGGCGTAGCCCTTGAGCAGGTCGGTCTTCGGGTTGGCGGAATCGGTGTTGCACTCGGTGCCGGCGATGCGGTAGCCGTTGAGGGCCCACGCCACGGGGCGCGGGTCGATCTTGCCATCCACGTAGTAGTCCCACTTGGTCTTGAGGATCGGGTCGGGGTTGGCGCCGCCCTCCTTCTTGTACAGGTCGCAGATAGCGGTCCACAGAAGGTCGCACATCTCGTAGTCGGGCTTGGCCTGGTCCCACGGCTCGACGGCCTGGTAGCGATACTGGATCCAACGGCCGGAGTTCAAGATGATGCCCGGCTTCTCGTAAATCAGCGCGCACGGCAGATAGTACACCGTGGTATCGATTTCAGACGGATTCATATCCGGTGCGTTCCAGAAGCTGGCGGACTCGGTGATGACCTGGTCGGCCACGACCAGCCAATCGAGGTTGGCCATGGAACGGCGCACGTTGCCGGCGTTGGGGGCCGAATGGCAGGGGTTCATGCCCCAGTTGAAGTAGCCCTTGATAACGCCCTGCTGCATAAGCTCGAACGTGGAGATATGCGTGTAGTCCACGGCACCCGTCTCGGACGGGACCTTCGGCCACCAGTCGTAACCGTAGTCGTTGTCCACGGTGGCGTTCTCGCCGAACCACTCCTTCAGGGAGGAGACGATGAACTTCGGCTTGTTAGTGTAGTAGCCGTCGGAGTAGGTCTGAGACTCCAGCCACTTGCGCAGGCTTGCGCGATCGGTGGTGTTCGCCCACTTCAAGTAGGCGGGATGCTCGTTGACCATCATGCCCATGTCCGTTGCACCCTGGACGTTGGGCTCGCCGCGCAGCGCGTTCACGCCGCCGCCGGGGATGCCGATGTTGCCAAGCAGCAGCTGCATCACGGACATGGCGCGCGTGTTCTGGGCGCCATAGGTGTGCTGGGTCTGGCCGAGCGCGTAGAGCACGGTGCCGGCCTTACCGGGCTTGGCGGTAGAGGTATAGGTTTTGTAGACGAGTTCGAGAACATCCTTGTCCATACCGCAGATACCGCAAACGGTGTCGAGCGTGTAACGGGAATAGTGCTTCTTGAACTGCTGGTAGACGCACATGGGGTCTTGCAGCGTCATGTCCTTCTTGGGATTGGTGAGCGTCGGCGTGGTGAACTCAGGGGTGCCGGCCTTGTTGACCCAAGCGTACGAGCCGTTCTCGCTGGTATCCCAGTCCTCGGTGGACTCGGTCTCATAGTGCCAGCTATGGGCGTTGTACGTCTTGGTCTTCTCGTTCCAACCGCTGAACAGACCCGTTTCGGGATCGAACTTGTAGTCGGGATCAAGGATATAGGAAGCGTTAGTGTAGTTGAGCAGGTACTCGAAGTTGTACTCGCTCATGTCGCCGGTTTCCTGGTACTTGGCCAGGTTCGGCTCGATGAGGTGCTCGATGATGTAGTTGCACATGCCGCCGTAGAACGCGATGTCGGTGCCGGAACGGATGGGGCACCAGATATCGGCCTGCTCGGCCGTACGGGTGTAGCGCGGATCGACGACGATCCACTTAGCGCCTTGCTCATGGGCCTTCTCAAGCCACAACGCGCTTACGGGGTGGTTCTCAACGGAGTTGGAACCGCAATTCAAGATGACATCGGTGTTTTGGAAGTCGCACCAATGGCTCGTCATGGAGCCACGACCGAATGAAGCTGCCAGACCGGCAACAGTGGGGCCGTGTCAAACACGAGCCTGATTGTCGATGGCGATTACGCCCAGGGAGCGCATCATCTTGAGGATCAGGTATTCCTCCTCGGAGTTTTCCTGGGAACCGCCCAGGCTTGCGATGGCCGGGGTGTAATTCACCGTCAGGCCGTTGTCGTTCTTCTCGATGAACGAGGCATCGCGCGTGTCCTTGACCTTGCGGGCGATCTCGGCGATGGCGTCATCCCAGGAGATGTCCTCCCAGTCGCTTGCGCCGGGACGGCGCACCAGCGGGCGCGTGGAACGCTTCGGGTTCTTCATGACTTCGCGCGTTTCGGGGTCCACAACGTTGCGCAGCTGGAACATGGTAGCGCCCTTCGGGCACAGGCCGCCCTCGTTGATGGGATGGTCGGGGTCGCCTTCCAGGTTGACCAGCTCGCCGTCGCGCACCGACAGCAGAGAACCGCAACCGCCTGCGCAATAGCAGCAGATGTTGGTGTACTCTTCGGTGTTCACCAGCTTCCAGTCTTGCTTGGACTCAGACGCGAACGCCTGGGTCTGCGAGGAAAGCTCGAACGCCATCGTGGTTGCCAGCGCAGCGCCGGTTGCTTTGAAAAAGCCCCTGCGTGACAGGTTCATGCCCCTCACTCCTTTCCTACCCGTCTTGCACTCGTCTAAAAAAACCGATGCGAAACAGCCCACCGTGCCCTCTTGCCGATTGGAGGCTGCGGGGAGAAGGCGCCGGGGCGTCGCATCGCATATCCGCATCGTGCGCATACGGATACCCATTCATGCTAATGCATAATTTGATACGAAACTGACACCATTCCGCCAAATGGTGCACAAATGCACTCATTTGGAACAAATAACCTCAAACGGGTCGAATATTGTTGGACTATTCTGCTGATTTGTCTATTTTTACCTATATAAATGCTTGGAATTGCTCAGATATTCCTATTACAGAAATCGGGTTAAATACTGATAATTAGACAGTTATCGTTTTGTGTTTACTTGTTTGAAAACCGATTCATATCGGCTTCCAAGCGGTTCGAAGAAATACCGACACGAAAGCACATCATTATTGGACGAAATTCCTGCATCGTGGCGTTCTGAAACTGCATATTCTGAGTCGAGAATGCGCTTGATGGCATATGCGAGGCAGGGGCTAAACTCACGAAAATGGTTCCGCGATCGCAGTTGGCGCAGCACCATCAGCGGCCCGTTAAGTCACCAAAGCAATGCTAGAAAGCTTCCCCGCAAAACCCAGACGCAGTGCGGCTGTGAGACACGATGGGTCCCTGAGGCTAAAACCGAAAAACTGTACAGGTCGCTAGAGACAATGCCACGAAGCGACACGACGGACCCCTTGCACGAATCGAGGTCAGCCAGGTGGCAACAAGGCGAAACAACCGCAAATGATAGCGAGGCAATGTAAGCGATGCTCGGCAAGCAACAGAACCCAGAAGAATACGAACGACGCCCAACGAAAGAAAGGGCAAAAAAGTAAGCAACCTGCCGGCTACAGGCTTTCGATGACCTTTGCGGACACGACGTTGCTCGGAGACACCAGAATGGCCCCGACGCTATCCACGTGAGGCGCGTTCACGAAAAAGGACCCGTTGGAGTTACCGCCCATCGTGGACACTTCCTCATCCTGCAGTGTGATCACGATGTCGGCGCCCTGGAGGTTGCGCACATAGGTGCGAACCGACGAGATGCATACGACAAGATCGACCTTGCAATCGCGGAAGTATTTGACTCGCGCTTCGGCAGCCTTTTCGGAAAGCGGCACGTCGACGGAAAACACGCCGATGCGCTTCGAGCCGCGCTTGAGGATAACGCCATCGCTGTATTGAGACGGTTCGGCCGTATCGAGCACCAACACCGTGGCGCCCTTCTCCTCATAATTGGCCTGAACCTGCTCAGGCGCGACCGGCTGGCTCTTGGCGACATCCATACCGCCACGGACGGTAGCAGCCTTCAGAACCGTAGCGTCGTCCGAAGTTCGATCGGATTCGCTATCGTCCTGTTCGGAGGTATCGGGGACAGGCGCCGCAACGCTGCCGACATCGGACGTCAAGCCGGATGCTTCGTCGTTATGCGTTTGACCAGCAAGGTCATCGGCCTTCTTGGAAGACCCCGAAGCAGCCTTCGAGGAGCTGGATTTGTTGGAGTTGGTGCTAGAGCTGGCACTCGAGCTGGCACTCGAGGAACCACCGTTCACGGATGCGCTCTCGTCCTCGGACGATGAAGCAGCGCTGCCGCCAGAAGACGACGAAGCCGAAGCTGCCGCATCGGAAGAGCTGGACGAATCGGAGGCGATCTGGGAACCCGAAACACCTTCGTCAGCCTTTTCAGCGGTATCTGCAGAACCCGTTGCGTCTTCGACCTGCGCATCGGAACCGTTTTGAGAATCGAGCGTCTTCGCATCCGCCTGCACGGGAAGCGTGCCTGCATATACGATGGAGGTATACCCTTCCATCTGGCCCACCTTCTCATCGATGGAAGATGCGGCGACGTTCCATGAATGCCCTGCAACCATATACCAGGCAATCCCGAACGTACTGAGCACGATCAGGATAAGGAATACGCCGAGCGCTTGTTTTTCACGAGTTCCGTTAGACATAGGTTCAAGTATAGTGAATGCCCTGCAAACCGCCCGTACCCCGCGGGCACACGCGCAGAGTTTACAGAAAAGCCTGCGTTAGAGTAACTTCTCGAACGCGACGCGGTCGGTGGAAGCGCCTTCCGCATGGCTGATATGCACGATGCCGCAACGACTGAAGCCGCATCGTTCTATGAGCTTGAGCATAGGGATGTTGCCAGGATGCGTTTCGATACGCAGGCTCTCGCAGCCGTGTTGACGGGCAACAGGCTCGGCGGATTGCAGCAAATTGCGACCAAGACCCTTGCCGCCATGGCCTTGCGCAACCGCAACGCGATGCAACACGGCATATCGAGGATCGCTCGAGTCGGATGCCGTCAACCATGCGCCCTCGATGGAATCGTAAACCGGTTCGCCGGTGAAGCCGATGACGGTGGTGGCGACCACTTCGCCGTCCTCTTCAAGCACATAGGAGTGACCAGCTTCGATATCATCTCGCACGATTTGCTTCGAAGGGTAAGCACCTTGCCACTGATCAATGCCAAGTCGACCGAGCGCGGCCTTGCCGTCCATAAGCACGGCCCAGATGCCATCGAAGTCGCCATCGTCGGCAATGCGAAACTGCAATGTCATGGATATCCTCGCTTTCAGCCGTCGACGCGGCTCTTCCCCTTCTCGCACCGATGATGCGAAACACCCTCAGCAATGGTAAACGTCTACAAGTGGTTGGCAACCCACAATTTGTAACGAAATCTGGATTACCGGCAAAACGACGCTGACCCAAACAGATCCGCCGGCCTCTCCCGACTTACCTGAAGCACAGCTCATAGGCAGAACGCGCCTTCTCCCGCCCGAACGTATCACGCACCTGAATGGTCCCGCAAAACGTGAAACCACGCGTTTCAAGCAACCAGCGCATCGGCTCGTTCTCCGGATAGATATCGGCCCGTACGCTTACGCGGCCGCCTTCGCGTGCGATACGGCAAGCGTTATCGATGATGAACGACCCGACGCCGCGTCTGCGAACCGGCTTGTCGACGGCAACCCAATGCAATTCGGCATACTGCTGCGGAGATGCGACGGCGTCAGTCACCCATTCTCCCTTGATGCCGCGCTCGTAATTCTTATCCGGCTCGAAGGAGACGGCAAACACCGCGATCAGCTGGCCTTGAACATTCTCCACCACATATGTGGAACCGTTTTTGATACTGCGGGTCAAACGGCGCGTGGACGGGTATTTCTTGTACTTGCCCTCATCAATGCCCATTTCCGTAAAAGCGCGATGCCCTTCATCAAGCAGGGCCTCCACGCGGTCGATATCGGCCAAGGTCGCAGGGCGGCTGCTGTAATACCCGAGCACCGAGGCCCGACCCGCGAATACCGGCGGATCTTGAGGAAGAGGCGACGCCTCCACGCCCGCTATCTCGACCCGGGATTCAGCACCCTCCCGCTTCGGCTCGAACTCGGTGACCAGGACGATCATCACGAGAATGCATGCACAGCCGGCGACATCCCAACTGCTGACCGCGCTGTGCAACCATATCACCGAAAGCACCATAGCCGACACCGGCTCAGCAGCGCACAAAAGGCCGGCTTTGACCGGACCGCAATCATTGATACCCTGCAGATACAGCATATATGCAGCGCAGGTGCCCACCACGATAACGGCCGCGAAGATGATCAGGAACCCGGGTGTGAGCTGAACAGGGACTTCCCAAGGGCGCACCACGGGTGTGAGAACAACGCCGCCGAACAGCATGGCGAACCCCGTCACCATCATCGAACCCCATTTGGCAAGCACCTTCACGGGCATAAGGGTATACAAAGCTAACGCTACAGCCGACACCATGCCCCAGAAGCAACCCTGCTGAGACAACGCCAAACGGGAAAGATCGCCTTGCGTGGCGATAAGGACGAGCCCTGCCATGGCGAACACAAGCCCCAACACCTCGCGGGGATTAGGAAAACGGCGCTTGCGCAAGCATGTCCACAACATGATGAGCACCAAACCAAGCTGCTCGATGGTAGTGCCCACGCCAGCACTCGTATGATGGATAACGCTGAAATAGCTCACCTGGCATAGCGCGATTCCGAAAATGGAGAACGCAGCGATGCTGACCATGGAGCGCCAATCGCGGAATAAAGCCCCCAAGGAGCGCCAATCCTTCACGAGCACGACGCCGAGAAAGAATACCGCGGAGATGAGCATGCGCACGCACGTGATCCAATAAGCCGACGCGCCGTAATCGCCCATAAGCAGCTGGGCGCACGTGCCGGAAAAGCCCCAGCAAACGGACCCAGCCAATGCGCAGACGATACCACGCATCATATGCCCGCCCCGCAAAGCCGCTCCTTGATGCACCCCTACCGCTCCTTCCTGAATAAGAAACCCGCCTCTTGCACGGAGACGGGTTTTGCTTCTTTAGCGTCAAAGACGCCCACCGAAATCGGCAGGCGTCGCAATGTAACAAAGTTATTCTACAACATGCGCGCGAGGAATCGACCCGTGTAGCTCTCCTTCACAGTAGCTACGTGCTCCGGGGTTCCCTCGGCCACCACGGTACCGCCACGCTCGCCGCCTTCCGGCCCCAGATCGACGATATGGTCGGCGCTTTTGATGACATCGAGGTTGTGCTCGATGACGAGTACCGTGTTTCCGGCATCCACAAGACGTTGAAGAACCACGAGCAACTGCCGCACATCCTCGAAATGCAACCCGGTGGTAGGTTCATCCAAAATATAGAACGTTTTGCCCGTCTGGCGACGATGCAGCTCGCTTGCCAGCTTCACTCGCTGAGCCTCGCCGCCGGAAAGCGTGGTAGCCGGCTGCCCCAAACGAATATACCCGAGCCCCACATCGAATAGCGTTTGAAGCTTGCGCTTGATTCCGGGGATGTTCTCAAAGAACAACAAGGCATCCTCGACCGTCATGTCGAGCACCTCGGAGATGTTCTTACCCCGATACGTGACCTGCAGGGTTTCGCGATTGTAGCGCTTGCCCTCGCACACCTCGCATGGCACGTAGATATCTGGGAGAAAGTGCATCTCAATCTTGATCTGCCCGTCGCCCTTGCAAGCTTCGCAGCGGCCTCCGCTAACGTTGAAGCTGAATCGACCAGGGCCGTATCCGTGCGCCTTGCTCTCCTGCGTGCTGGCGAATAATGCGCGGATATCGTCCCAGAGACCGATATAGGTGGCAGGATTGCTACGAGGCGTCCTGCCGATAGGGCTTTGGTCGATGTTGATCACCTTGTCGATATTCTCGACGCCGGTGATCTTGCGGTACGCGCCCGTGCGCCGATGGGCATGGTTGACGCGATTCGCCAGCGCAGGCGCCAGCGTATCGGTGATCAACGAGCTTTTACCGCTACCGGAAACGCCCGTGATGACGGTGAAGGTACCGAAAGGAACCGACAGCGTCACATTGTTCAAGTTGTTCTCGGATGCGCCGGTAAGTTTCAGAGCTCCGCGCTTGGGCTTACGACGCTGCTGCGGCACGGCGATCACGCGACGGCCGGAAAGATAATCTGCCGTTAGCGAACCCTCCGTTGCCGCCACTTCCTCAGGCGTTCCGGCGGCAACCACCATACCGCCGCGCTCGCCCGCACCCGGGCCCATGTCCACCACATAATCGGCGGCGCGAATGGTATCCTCGTCGTGCTCAACAACGATGACGGTGTTACCGAGATCGCGAAGATGCTCGAGCGTGCCGATAAGGCGTTCGTTGTCGCGCTGATGCAAGCCGATGGATGGTTCATCGAGAATGTAAAGAACGCCCATCAGGCCCGCGCCGATTTGCGTGGCCAGACGGATACGCTGCGCTTCGCCGCCGGAAAGGGTTGCAGTAGCGCGCTCCAAGGTAAGGTAATCCAAGCCCACATCCACTAGGAACTTCAAGCGTGCAACGATCTCCTTCGCGATAGGATTCGCAATCGCGCCTTGCTGGCCATCGAAATGCAAGTCGCTGAAGAACCGATAACAGTCGAGAGCGCTCATCTCGCACACTTCGTGAATGGACTTGCCCCCCACAGTGACCGCTAGAATCTCAGGCTTCAAGCGTTTGCCACCGCACGTAGGACACGGAACGACGGCGAAGTAGCTTTGCAGCTTCTCACGTTGCGTATCGCTTTGCGCCTCCTGGTATTTGCGCATTACCGCGGCCAGAGCGCCTTCCCACTCAATGAACCAGTAGGTGTTACGTCCATCGACCGTGGTGTAATCGACCCTGACTTTTTCCTCGCCCAAACCTTCGAGCAAAGCCTTCTGGACCTTTTTAGGCATGTCCTCCCACGGGGTGTTCTCATCGCAGCCCATATGCAATGCAACGGCTTTAAGAACCTGAGGGTAATAATTGCCGCTCTTAAATGGCTCGATGACACCCTCAGATAACGTCAACGAAGGATCGGGGACGACTAGGCTGGCATCGACCTCTTCCCTGCTTCCAATGCCCGAACAGTCAGGGCAGGCTCCGTATGGCGCGTTGAAACTGAAGTCGCGCGGCTGAAGCTCGTCCATGGAGTGGCCGTGCTCAGGACACGCCAATGCCAGGGAGAATAGATGCTCTCCTTCGCCAAGACCGCCTTTTGCGCCGCTTGAGGAACCGCCCGCCTCGCCTTGAGGCTTGCCATCGGGACCGAGCACCTGCACAAGGACGCGACCTTCCGCCAACTTCGTTGCAAGCTCCACCGCCTCGGCGATTCGACCGGTTGCGGACTCCTTGAGCTGCACGCGGTCGACCACCACATCAATGAAGTGCTTGATCTTCTTATTGAGCGTACGAGGCTGACCATCCAGCTTCACTATCTCGCCATCGATGCGAACACGGCTGAAGCCCTCATGGGCCAAGTCTGCGAACAGCTTGGTGAATTCTCCCTTACGACCAGAAACAACCGGTGCCAGAATGATGGCCTTCGCACCGGGATCCAAGGCCAGGATATCATCGGTCACCTGATCGGTGGTTTGTTTCTTGATAACGCGACCGCATTCCGGGCAATGGGGAACGCCGACGCGAGCATATAGCAAACGAAGATAATCATATATCTCAGTCGTAGTGCCCACCGTTGAGCGGGGATTGCGAGAGGTGGTTTTCTGATCGATCGATACTGCCGGGGAAAGACCATCGATGCTATCAAGGTCAGGTTTGCTCATCTGCCCCAAAAACATGCGTGCATAGCTGGACAAGCTCTCAACGTAACGTCGTTGCCCCTCGGCATACATGGTGTCGAACGCCAGGCTTGATTTGCCGCTACCCGACAAACCGGTGATCACAACCAGCTTGTCACGAGGAATGGTGATGTCGACGTTTTTCAGATTGTGCTCGCGAGCGCCCTTGATGACAATGGAATCCTGACCCATACTACCCAGCCTTTGAAAATCGCTTAGTGTCTCGCGTATCCTATCATACGAACAGGTGTTTGTGACTGCAAAATTCGAAGCAACAAAAAAGCGACCGAGTTATCTCGGTCGCTGCACATTCATGGAGCGGACAACGGGATTCGAACCCGCGACCCTCACCTTGGCAAGGTGATGCTCTACCAGCTGAGCCATGTCCGCATTACTAAAATCAGTTTAAACGAAAAACGAATCAAGGCAAGATAAAATTCAGTGTTATGAATTTATCCTCACAATGAATCATTTAACTGATTCAAACTGAAAAATGGTGGGCGTTACAAGATTTGAACTTGTGACCTCTTCCGTGTCAGGGAAGCGCTCTCCCCCTGAGCTAAACGCCCGATTCAGCAATCACATCTTGGGGGGCCAAGACGCAAGAAGATATAATACCGGAATCGAGGATCTTTGCAAGACCCTATTTTGAAAATCTATTCGATCCAAAACGGTACATAGCGGCCAGGTTGATTCACGAAGCTACAAGTATGTCTCTTCGGATCGAGAAAATAAAAAGCGGTCGATTTCTCGACCGCTGTAAGTTCATGGAGCGGACAACGGGATTCGAACCCGCGACCCTCACCTTGGCAAGGTGATGCTCTACCAGCTGAGCCATGTCCGCATGTTTGGTTTTCAAATTTGGAGGCGACGCCCGGATTCGAACCGGGGGTGAAGGCTTTGCAGGCCTCTGCCTTACCACTTGGCCACGTCGCCATCCTGGCGTCTTGTCTTATAAAGAGCTGGTTGGTTTCCCAACCAGCTCGTCTAAGACAATGGAGCGGACAACGGGATTCGAACCCGCGACCCTCACCTTGGCAAGGTGATGCTCTACCAGCTGAGCCATGTCCGCATCTCAAATGGTGGGCGTTACAAGATTTGAACTTGTGACCTCTTCCGTGTCAGGGAAGCGCTCTCCCCCTGAGCTAAACGCCCACTTGAGTGTTTTACTTCTGCGCTTTCGGCGCGTCGGCAAGGAGATATAATACCTGAACCAGAATTCTTGACAACCCCCTTTTTTGAAAAAGTTGGAACTTTTTTGCCAGCCAAGGATTGCAACCACTGTTTTCCCAGATGAAAGACCTACCTTTGAGCAAATCCCCTAGCATCTTTTTCCGAGACGATCATCAGCAAGAGACTGTACGAAGCAATGGAGTTGTCCGAATGACCAGATCACCCGCCACGCATAGCCGAGAGGTTAAACCCGTAGCCACAAATCAACCTGAAATGCTGAGAACTCGATATGGACACTAAACAAGATGCAACGAGCCTGTGAGCTCGATCGCGAAAGAGGCAGTCCCATAAGCACCCGTCTCACTTCCCCGTCGTTCATGAACTCTCGGCCGGAGCGATTCACCCTTAATGCGTTGCATTGGATTGGCAGAAATACCCATACACGAACACATGCAGCCTGCGAAGGACCCGCGGAGGATCGAGTGCAAATCGCACGAGCATATAAGGTTATACGGAGCGCCGCGACGATGCGACACGCAGCATGTCTCCATCATCAGGAACTCGACTGTGCTCTCGAAACGAAACCATGGATAAAGAATCAAGACAACGACCGATAGCCGCATGCCCTATAACGAGAATCCGACAGGCATGGCATCAACGATTCCGTCCTCATGCTCAGGTTGTCTTGCATAGCGGAACGCCGGTTGAACTGGTCGATCGACAGGCTTCTATATCAATAAGGGCAACAAAAAAGCGGCCCAAAGGCCGCTTTCTAAATTCTGGTGTCGGAGGCGGGATTTGAACCCGCACACCCGTTACGGGCACAAGCACCTCAAGCTTGCGTGTCTGCCGTTCCACCACTCCGACGAGTTGTTGCCGAAAAGCAACGATGATTAATATACCCGAACCTTACCTACTTGCCAAGACCCAATTTCAAAAATTTTATCGGGTGGCGATAGTGCCGGACGGATACACGATCATAAGCGCGATAAGCGACAGCAAGAAGACGACCGCGAAGATGATGGTGATGCGATCAAGATTCTTCTCGACAATGCTGGTACCGGTTTGCGAAGAGTACACAGAGCTGGCGATCATATCAGAGATGCCCGTGCCCTTGCCGGAATGCAGGAGAATGAAGATGATGAGACCCAAGCCGGAGATGACCAGCAAGGCGATAAGGATGATCAAAAGCGGATTCACGTGATGCTCTTTCACTCGAAATAACTACGTACGCAAGTAACTAAGTATAACGAAACGCGCCCGCGCAGGCAAGAAACCGGCGACGGGCGCGAACAGGGTCATGAAAAGCACGCATTACGAGAGCAGGCTGTGTCCCGTCATCTCAGCGGGAGCGGAAAGCCCCATAGCATCGAGCAACGTGGGGGCGATATCGCAGAGCGCACCTTCCTTACCGCCGAGCACACGCCCGGTGTCGGCACCGTCCACGAAGATGAACGGCACCTTCGCGGTGGTATGCGCCGTGTGGGGCGTTCCGTCGTCCGCGATCATCTTGTCGCAATTGCCATGATCGGCCGTGATGAACGCGAAACCGCCTTTGCGGCGAACCGCGTCGACGACCTTGCCGACGCCGGAATCCACCGCTTCGACGGCGGCGATGGCGGCGGGTATGACGCCCGTGTGGCCGACCATATCGGGATTCGCGAAATTCACGATGTACACATCGGCCTCGTCGGCATCGATAGCCGCGGCCAAGGTATCGGCGACCTCAGGTTCGCTCATCTGAGGCTGCAGATCGTACGTGGCGACCTTAGGGCTGGGGATGAGGCTTCGCCGCTCCCCCTCCTTGGGCTCCTCGCGCCCGCCGTTGAGGAAGAACGTGACGTGCGCATACTTCTCGGTTTCGGCGATATGGTATTGGCGCAGACCGGCGGCGGAGAGCACGTCGGCAAGCACGTTTTCCGGGAACGTCTTGGGGAACGCGATCGGCGCGGGGATATCCGGATCGTACTCGGTCAGGCACACGAACGAGACCCGGGGCCGACGAGCGCGATCGAACCCATCGAAGGCATCATCGACGATGGCGCGCGTGATCTCGCGGGCGCGATCGGGGCGGAAGTTGAAAAACATGACGGCATCCCCATCTTCGACGCCGCGGCCATCGAGCGCCACGGGCTCGACGAACTCATCGGTGACATCGGTATCGTACGATGCCTGCATGGCGGCGACGGGATCGCCCGACGCAGCGAGCGGCTTCGCGCATACAACGGCTTCGAACGCCTTGGCGACACGGTCCCAACGCTTGTCGCGGTCCATCGCATAATAGCGGCCCGAGACGCTTGCCACGCGCACGGCGTCTTGGAAGCCGTTCTCGGCGATGAAATCCTGCAGCTGCTGCATATAGCCCTTGCCGCTCGACGGCGGGACGTCGCGACCGTCCATGAACGCGTGCACGCGCACATCGCCGACGCCGCTTTGCACGGCATGCTTGATGAGCGCATACAGGTGCTCGTTGCTGGAGTGCACGCCGCCATCGGAGAGCAGGCCCATGAGGTGCAACGCGGCACCCGGCGCCTTAGCAGCCTCGATGGCGTCGTTGATCACGACGTTATCGCAGATGGAGCCGGTGCGGCAAGCCATGTTGATACGCGAGAGCTCCTGATGCACCACGCGGCCGGCGCCGATGTTGAGGTGCCCCACCTCGGAGTTGCCCATCTGCCCCTCAGGCAGGCCAACAGCCTCCCCCGAAGCTTCAAGCTTGGTGTGCGAGCAGGTTTCGAACAGCTGATCGAGCACCGGCGTGGATGCCAGCGATACGGCATTGCCCGGACCCGCAGGCGCCAAGCCCAGGCCATCCATGATGATCAAGCATGCCGGGAGAGACAGCTTCCCGCAGGCGTTTTCCGACGCGCTCATTACAGGCACGCTTTCACCAGCTGAACGAACTGATCGGCCTTCAGGCTGGCGCCGCCGACCAGGCCGCCGTCGATATCGGGCTGCGCGAGAAGCTGCTCGACGTTGCCGACGTTCATGGAACCGCCGTACAGGATGCGCATCTGATCGGCGGTCTCGGCGCCGAACATATCGGCAAGCGTGGTGCGGATAGCAGCGCACATATCCTGCGCCTGCTCGGGCGTTGCCGTACGGCCCGTGCCGATGGCCCAGATGGGCTCATATGCCACCACGCACTTGCCGGCCTCCTCGGGCTCCAAGCCCGCGAACGCGGCGCGAACCTGGGCGCAGACGAACTCCTCAGCGCTGCCCTCATCGCGCACCGCCAGCGATTCGCCGACGCATGCGACGGCGTAGAGGCCGCCATCGAGCAAAGCACGGACCTTGCGGTTGACGTCCTCGTTGGTTTCACCGAAGTAGCCACGGCGCTCGGAGTGGCCGACGATGGAGCACGCGCAATGGACATCCTTGAGCATGGGAACCGATACCTCGCCCGTGAAGGCGCCCTTCGGCTCCCAGTACACGTTCTGTGCGCCGATCTGAATGGGCTGATGGTCGAATTCGAACACCGTGTTGACCGGCTTCAAATCGATGGAGGGCGGGCAAACGAGCACGTCCACGGAGTCGGTCCAATGCTTGTCGAAGTTGTTGGAGATGGTTTGCGCCAACACCACGGCCTCGGCGTAGGTGTTGTTCATCTTCCAGTTTCCTGCCATAAGCGGTTTGCGGGCCATGAGGCACGCTCCTTTCAAAACGATAAGGGGGACGCATGCGCCCCCCTCTTGGATTACCTTAGCGCTTCAGAGCTTCCACGCCGGGAAGGGCTTCGCCCTGCACCAGCTCCATGCTGGCACCGCCGCCCGTGGAGATGAACGTCATGCGGTCGGCAAGGTCGAACTTGTTGACCGCCGCCACGGAGTCGCCGCCGCCGATGATGGTGTCGCCCTGCTGGTTTTCAGCCACGGCCTCGGCAACGGCCTTCGTGCCTGCAGCGAACGCATCCATCTCGAACACGCCCATGGGGCCGTTCCAGAACACGGTGGCAGCCTGCGAGATGGCCTGAGCATACAGCTTGGCCGTCTCAGGACCGACGTCGAGACCCATCATATCGGCCGGGATATCGTCGACGGAGACGGTCTGGGTGTTGGCATCCTCGGCGAACTTGTCGGCGCATACGACATCGACGGGGAGCAGCAGCTTCACGCCGCGCTCATCGGCCTTGCGCAGCATAGCCGCCGCGCGCTCGACCCAGTCTTCCTCTTTGAGCGAGGTGCCCACCTGCTTGCCCTGCGCCAACAGGAACGTGAAGCACATGCCACCGCCGATGATAAGGGTGTCGCACTTGTCCATGAGAGCGTCGATGACCTTGATCTTGTCGGAAACCTTCGATCCGCCCAAGATGGCGACGAAGGGGCGACGCGGCTCATCAAGCATGCCGGTGAGGGTTGCGACCTCGTTTTGCATGAGGTAGCCGGCATAGACGGGCAGAAGCGCAGCGACACCGGCAGTGGAGGCGTGGGCGCGGTGCGCCGTGCCGAAGGCATCGTTGACGTAGGCCTCGCCCAGCTTGGCGAGCTCCTGGCAGAATTCGGGATCGTTCTTCTTCTCGCGCTTGTCGAAACGAAGGTTCTCCAGCACCAGCACCTGACCATCCTGAAGGGCCGCAGCCTTGGCCTGGGCATCAGGACCGACGGTGTCGGAGGCGAATGCCACGGGTCGGCCGAGCAGCTCGGAGAGACGCAGGGCGGCAGGGCGAAGCGTGAACTTCTCCTCGAAGCCCTCACCCGACGGACGGCCGAGATGGCTCATGAGGATGACGCGCGCGCCTTCGTCGATGAGCTTTTCGATGGTGGGCAGCGCAGCGCGGATGCGGGTATCGTCGGAGCAGACGCCGTCCGCCACGGGAACGTTGAAGTCGACGCGGACGAGCACGCGCTTGCCGCGCGCGTCAAGCTGGTCGACGGTGGCGATATCAGCCATGATGACTTCCTTTCGAATCACCGCGGATGCGGTGATGGCCAGCTAAAAGGCCCTGGTCCCGATCGCACCTTGCAAAGCAACCGAGCGTGCTTCGGGCACGAACGGTGCAGCGCGCAAGGGGCAAGGTTCGGTTCCAGGGCCCTTCATAGCGTTAAGCGGTTAAGCCGATTACAGCAGGATCTTGACAAGGTCCTTCACGCGGTTGGAGTAACCCCACTCGTTGTCGTACCAGGACACGACCTTGACCATGTTGGACTTGCCGCCCATGACCATGGTGAGCTTGCTATCGAAGATGGAGGAGTGGTTGTTGCCCACGATGTCGATGGACACGATGGGATCCTCGGTGTACTCGAGCACGCCGGCCAGCTCGCCTTCGGCGGCTTCCTTCATGGCGGCGTTGATCTCCTCGATGGTGACCTCACGCTCAAGCTCGACCGTCAGGTCGACCATGGAGCCGTCGGGCGTGGGAACGCGCGTGGCGAAGCCGTCGAGCTTGCCTGCCAGCTCGGGGAGGACCAGGGACACGGCGCGAGCGGCGCCCGTGGTGGTCGGGATCATGGACATGGCTGCGGCGCGGGCACGGCGCAGGTCCTTATGCGGCAGGTCCAAGATCTTCTGATCGTTGGTGTAGGAATGGATGGTGTTCATGTAGCCGCGCTTGATGCCGAACTTCTCAAGCAGCACCTTGGCGACGGGCGCCAGGCAGTTGGTGGTGCAGGAGGCGTTGGAGATGATGTTGTGCTGATCCTTGTCGTACTGCTCGTCGTTGACGCCCATGACGACGGTGATGTCCTCGCCCTTGGCGGGGCAGGTGATGACGACCTTCTTAGCGCCGGCCTTGATGTGCTTGCTGGCAAGCTCGCCGGTCTTGAAGATGCCGGTGGACTCGACGACGACGTCGACGCCCAGCTCGCCCCAAGGCAGGTTCTCGGGGTCGCGCTCGCACAGGACCTTCACGGCATGGCCGTCGGCCACGAAGCCATCCTCGGTGACCTCGACCGTATCGAAGGCGCGGCCGTGGACCGAGTCATACTTCAGCAGGTGAGCCATCGTCGGGATGTCGCCGAGGTCGTTGACGGCCACGACCTGGATCTCCGGGTCCTTGACCATGGCGCGATACGCCAGACGTCCGATGCGGCCGAAACCGTTGATGCCTACTTTGATTGCCATTGCGTATCTCCTTTTCATTCAGATACTCAAGTTATGGGCCATACGAAATGCTAGTGTAGCGGAAAGTCAAACGCTTGCGGCGCGAATTTGGCAGACGGTCGACAAGCGAAGACCAACGCGTCCCGCCTAACGGCAGGACGCCGGTTACAGTCGGTTACCGATTCTGATTCTCCAGCTCAGCGGCCAATTGTTCGATACGGCGCACACGATGGTACACCGCCGATTTCGACAGCGGAGGGTTTGCGAGCTCGCCAAGCTCCTTGAGCGTCGCCTCGGGATGACGCACGCGCAGCTTGATGAAGTCCTGTAACGCCGGAGGGAGGTTCTCCATGCCGTGCGCCTCTACCACCTGTCTGATGGCCCGGATCTGGTCGATCGCCGCGCGCGAAGTTTTGGCCTGGTTGGCGATCTCGGCGTTGGTCTGACGGTTCACATCGTTGCGGACGCTTTTGATGACGCGAGCGTTTTCCATGGCAAGCGCGCTTTGATGAGCGCCAGCAAGCGCCAAAAACTCAAGGATGGCGCTGCCGCTTTTCAAATACACCATATAGGAATTGCGTCGCTGCATGATGCGCGCCTTAATGTTCTTGCGAGCCAGAAGATCCACAAGGCCATCGGCCAGCTCCTCGGTTTCGACGATTACCTCGAAATGGAAATCGCCGCGGGGGTCGGACACGAACCCGCTGCCCAGGAAGGCGCCACGCAGATATGCGGCCGCACAGCAATCCTTGGCGACCAACTGCTCAGATACGCCGAGCACCAGCCCGCCTTCAGGAGAGAGCACGCCCATATCCACCAAAGCGGCGGCAAGCTGAGGCTGGGCGGGAACCTCGATAAGGTAGTTCGGGGTTTTGTGCAAGACGCTTCGGCGAACCGTCAGGTTGGTTTTCAGCCGATACAGCTCATGCAACAGCTTGATGACTAAGCGGGCCACCGAAGGCGCATCCGTGGCGATCTCCACACGGTAGCGGTTCTTCCCCGACACGAACAAAGTACCCTCGATACGCACGAGCGCCGCCAAAACGGCTTTATCGCAATGGCTGCACGTTGCCGGAACGCGGGAAAGTTCGTCTTTTACCTCTGCCGTGAACGACATAAACGCAACACCCCCGTGAACGCCTCGCGCAGCAAAAACGGATCATGCCAGGTGGGACGCTGCGGGTCGACCAGATTTCGAACGATGACGACCGGACCCTTGCTTTGAATGGCGCGCAGGTCGGGATAATCGATGTGCACGGGGCGCACGCGCCTGCCTTCCTCTTCGCCGGGGGCAACGGTGAATCGGCTATCACCGACGTTGACGCCCGTGAGCGCGCGGAAGGTGCCCGTCTCGGAAGCATCGGGGCGAACGGGATACGGACTGTGCACGAGCACGTAATCAAGCAACCCACGCATGCCGTGCGCAAGCAACGCCTCGACATGCTCGCGCGCCGTAAGACCCCATGTCTCACCCTGCATGTCCGCCAATGAACAGACGAACAGGGTTGCCCCCCTTGATTGACGGATGGCATCCACCACACCCGGGACCAGCAGGTTCGGGATGATGGACGTGAACAGGCTTCCCGGTCCGAGCACAATCAAGTCGGCATTGCGGATGGCATCGAGCGCCGGCCGGTACGCCTGGATCTTGCCTTGACCGCGCAACTGCACGTGCGCAAGCGCCGTACGAGAATGGCAGGCAACAGCCTGGCCCTCGATATAGCGCCCATCGCGCGTGCGCGCGACCAACGACACGCGATCGAGCGTTGAAGGGTACACATGCCCGCGCGCGTTGAGCAAACGCTCGCAGATCTGAACGGCTTGCGGGAATTCGCCCGTGGCGTCCTCGAGCGCGGAGAGCATAAGATTGCCCAGCGTATGGTTGTCGGCAAACGGAAACCGGTATTTGAATGCACGCGTAAGCGGGTCCTCGGGGTCGGCAGCCATAGCGCAAATGCACTTACGGATATCGCCCGGAGGAGTGACACCCGCCCGTTCGCGCAGGATGCCCGTCGACCCGCCGTCATCGGCCATCGCGACCACGGCGGAGGTTTCCACGCCCATGGAAAGGAGCGTGCGAATGGAAACGGGCGCACCTGTGCCACCGCCGATGACCACGGCTTTCAAGCTGCTGGTCTCAGGCACCACGGGATCGGCCGCGTACAGCGGCGCGAACGCCTCGGTCATGGACGGGTCATGGGGGAAATGACCGCCCTCCATATGGCTTTCGTTTAGCATCTCGCTCATCCTATCGGCCTTCGACCGGCTTCGCAGATGCGTTGATGAGCTGGCCATCGGCGCCTTCGGCAAGCTTCAGGTCGCGATGCGCGACGCTGACGCGATAGCCCTTCTGCTTGAGATATTCACCCGTGGACTCGGCGAGCGCCACGCTTCGATGTTGACCGCCGGTGCACCCTACGGCGATGGCGAGCTGCTGCTTGCCCTCCGCCACATACCCGGGCATGACGCAATCGAGCAGCGCGCGCCAGCACTTCTGGAACTCCTCGGTTTCAGATCGGCACAACACGTAGTCGCGCACGGGCTTGTCTAGGCCGGTAAGCGGACGCAGCTCGGGGTCGTAGTACGGATTGGGAAGAAAACGCACGTCCATGACCAGGTCGGCATCCACGGGAGCGCCGTGTTTGAAGCCGAACGAGTACACCGTGACCTGCAGCCCCTGGCGCTCCTCGCCGGGTGCGAACAGCGCGCGGATGGTGCTGCGCAGCTGAGCGGGCATCATGTCGGTGGTATTGATGACATGATGCGCCTGTTTGCGCACATCATAGAGCATCTCGCGCTCACGCTCGATGCCGTTTGCGATGGAGCTCCCATCGGTGCAGAGGGGATGGCGGCGGCGGCTGGATTTGTAGCGCGCGATGAGCTTCTCGTCGTCGGCGTCCAAGAACAGCACCCGATAATCGACGCCGGCGCTTTTGAGCTTCGAAAGCTCTTCCATCAGGCTTTTGAAGAAGCCGCCGCTACGCGCGTCGCACACGACGGCGATGCGTCGATGGTTATCCGGCTGGCCGGGCATGCCGGTTAAAGCCAGCAGGTTCCCGATAAGAGCGCTTGGCAGGTTGTCCACGCAAAAATACCCAAGATCCTCGAACGCATGCATGGCCTCGGTGCGTCCCGCACCGCTCATGCCGCTCACGATAACCAGCTCGGGCATGTTCTCAAGCTCGCTTGCAACCTCGGTCATGTCACGAATCTCCTTCCCCGCCGACGACCATTTCGTTTCTTGTCTGCTCATTATACTGCTGCAGCACCGTATGCAGCTCGTTGGCAACCTGGACGGGCACCACCTGGGCATCAAGGATGTCCTGCAAGCTTGCAGCCCTGAGCCGCTTGAAGCTCTTGAAGTGCTTGAGAAGCGCCTTCTTGCGCACCGGGCCCAAACCTTCAACCTCATCCAGGATGCTCGCCGTCATTCCCTTGCCGCGCAACTGTCGATGGAATTCGATGGCGAAGCGGTGCGCCTCGTCTCGAACCTGCTTGACCAGGTACAAGCTGGCGCTTCCGCCCGGCAGTACAACCGGGCCCGTATCCTGCCACGGCACGAACAGCTCCTCATCGCGCTTCGCCAAGCCGCACAAGGCAATGTCGTGGATTCCCATGCTGTCGAACTGTTGCATGACGGCGTTGAGTTGTGGCAGACCGCCATCCAAGATGATGAGGTCGGGCTTTTTGCCGAACCGCTCGTCCGCCATGCGCTCAGCGCAATACCTACGGCCCATAACCTCCTGCATGGACAGGAAATCGTTCGCTTCGTCAAGCTGGGCCTTGATCTTGAAGCGTCGATATTGCCCCTTATCAGGCCTCCCATTGGTAAACACCACCATGGAAGCGACAGTGTACGTACCGTGGTTGGTGGAAATGTCGAAGCATTCGATGCGCAATGGCGGCGCATCGAGCGCCAAGGCGCTCTCCAGCTGCAGCAAGGCATCGTTGATGCGCTTATCCTCGTAGTTCGTGCGCACCTTATAGCGCATGAGCGTATGTTTGGCATTCTGTTCAGCCATCGAGACAAGGTCGGCTTTCTCCCCGCGTTCGGGGACCGCGAACCGAACCTTCGCACCATGCACGCTTGCAAGCTTATCGGTAAGCCACTGCTCCATGGCTTCGGCGTCCTCGGGCATGACACGCACGACCACCTCGTGCGGGATGGACGTGGTGGCATCGTAGTAGCGCAGCAGGAACATGTGCAGCAGATCCTGGTCGGGGACGTCGTTACCGCGGTTGAACACGAACTCGTTGCTGTTGATGATGCGTCCCTCGCGCACCATGAGCACGTGCACACCCGCAATGGTCTCCTCCCGGAAAAAGCCGATGACGTCAGCATCGAGGTTGCGCGAGCTTACCGCATGCTGCTTATCGCATAAGCTGTTTATGGTGTCGATTCGAGCTTTGATACGACCGGCCCGCTCGAAATCGAGCTCTGAAGCGGCCTCTTGCATTTCACGGGAAAGCTCTTCCACGAACTCCCGATGGTTGCCCGAGAGGAAACGCTCGATCCGGCTGACATTGGCTGCATATTGCTCAGGCGTGACGCGACCGCAGCACGCCCCAGGCCCCAAGCCCACATGCGCATCGAAGCACGGGCGGGCGTCAGCAGCCAGACAAGCGAGCGGATCTTTTTCCAGCTTGCGCTTCAGCGAACGCCAATCAGCACAGCTCGACGAGCACAACGGCACCACCCGCCGCGCGATGTCGACCATGCGGCGAGCGGCGCGGCTATCGGTATAGGGGCCGAAATAGCGCGTGTCGGCGCGATGCTTCTCGCGCGTGTACTTGATGGCAGGGAACACATCGCCTTTCGTGATGGCGATAAACGGGTAGGATTTATCGTCCTTGAAGTCGGCGTTGAACCAGGGGGCGTGCTGGTTGATGAGGTTCTTCTCGAGCACCAAGGACTCGTGCTCGTTGCCGACCACGATGTACTCGAACGTGCAGATCTGCTCGACGAGTAGCGGGATCTTCGCGCGCTCATCCTGGAAGTTGACATATTGGCGCATGCGCGCACGAAGCTGTTTCGCCTTGCCGACGTAGATGACCTGCCCATGCTTGTCTTTCCATAGATACACGCCAGGAAGGGTTGGCACCGCATCAAGCTCGCGCTTGATGCGCGCGAGCTTCTGCTCGAACGTCTCCCCTTCCGGGACGCGAACGCCCTCGTCCCCGGCGATACCCTGCGCCTTTCCCGAACCGCCTTCGGTGAAACCCGAGGTTCGGCTATATCGTTGGAATTCCTCCGGTTTGCTCACACTACCTCCAGCTTGACGCGAAACGAAATGCAACGCGGCGTATCCAAATCATCGAATTCGATGATGTAGGCGCGTTTCTGCTCGTCGATGCCTTGCACAACGCCCTGCCCGAACGCTTTATGGGCAACGCGCGTGCCCGGTTTGATGGAAGCCTGCCCGGCCATGTCGGCGATCCAACGATCGGTCGCCTCATAAGCGCAGCGAGCGTCATCGAGCTGGGAGTCAGCAGGCCCATTTGAAAACTCCAAGGCCGATGGGTCGATATCGAGGAGAAACCGCGAAGGATACCGCGGCGCTCCCTGATGGCCGAAACCCTCGGCCTCGGTAAGGTACAGCCCGTCCTTGGCGCGCGTGAATGCCACGAACGCGAGGCGACGCTCCTCCTCCATGGCCTCGACCGTACGCGTTTTACGCGAGGGCAGCACGCCTTCGGACAGCGAGCAAACGAAGACGTGGCTGAACTCCAGGCCCTTGGCAGCATGGATGGTCATAAGGCGCACGTTATCCTTCGACGCATCCGCAATATCGGCATTGGAGAGCAAGGCTACGTGGTGCAGATAGTGGTCGATGGTAACCTCCTCGCCGCATGTTGCCTCGAACTCGTATACCGACTGCTTCAGTTCGGCAAGGTTATCGAGCCGCTCCTGGCTTCCCTCGGTGCGCAGCATCTGCTCGTAGCCGCTCTCGTCGAGCAGCGCCGAGAGCACCTCCGACACCGGGCGGCCCTCAACGGACCTGCGAAAACCATGCACCAATGCTACTAACTGTTTCGCCTTCGTGCGTTTGAAGATGTCACCCTCGTACGTTGCCTCAAGGGCCTGCAGCATGGTGCATCCATGTTCGTCGCAATACTGCTGCAGATACGCCATGCGACGTTGGCCGAGATTGCGCTTGGGCACGTTAGCCACGCGCAAAAATGCCAAGTCATCCCCTACCGCGATGAGACGCAGGTAGCACAGCGCATCCTTGATCTCGCTTCTGCCGAAAAAGGGCACACCGCTGAACAGCGAATATGGGATATCCGCATCGAGAAACGCCTCCTCGACCGAACGCGATGCGTAATGCGCGCGATACAGCACCGCCATATCGCGATAAGCAACCCCCTTGCCATGCAATGCAGCTACGCCTTCGGCGATCCACGCCGCTTCGGCCTGGGGCGATACGGCATGATGCCAGACCGTTGGGCCGAACGAACGTCGTGCGGCGACAAGGTCCTTCGGGATGCGCATATGGTTTTTCGCGATAAGCGAATTCGCCACCGCAAGCACCTGAGGCACTGAACGGTGGTTCTCAAGCATCATGATGGTGTGCGTACCGGGAAAGCGCTTATCGAAATCAAGCAGCAGCTTCACGTCCGCGCCGCGCCACGTATAGATGGTTTGATCGGGATCGCCGACCACGAACAAGTTCTTGTGATAGCCCTGCAGCACCTCCATGAGCTGATATTGCAGCGCATCGATATCCTGGAACTCGTCGATCATGATGTATTCCAACCGCTGCTGCCATTTGAGGCAGATATCAGGGAACCGCTCGAACATGTAGAGCGTGAATACGATCAAGTCGTTGTAATCGAGACCGAAACACTTCCGTTCCTGATAAAGATACCCATAGAAGACGATGTCCCGCACATCATCGGCCTGTACATACCGTTCACGCAGCTGCGCGATAGGCCATTCGAGCATGTCCAGATAGTAGTTGGGGTGCTCTTTTAGCTTCTGCATCTCGATCATGTCGCGCGCTGCCGAAAACGTCATATCGCGCAACGTAAGGCCTCGTTCTTCATAAATGGTCTGCAGCATGGCATCGATGTCGGCGTTGTCGAGCACCAGAAAGCTTTTCGGATACCGTACGGCATGGGAATCTTCCTGAAGAACTGAAACGCAGAAGCCATGGAACGTATTGATGTAGCCGGTGTCGTGATCGCCGGTAAGACGACGGATACGCCTGCGCATTTCGTTGGCAGCCTTGTTCGTGAAGGTGACGCACAGGATGTTGCCCGGCAGGATGCCCAGCTCGTTGACCAAATATGCGAATCGTTGCGTCAGCGCAGCCGTTTTCCCCGTGCCGGCACCCGCGATGACGCGCACGTAGCCTTCCGTTGCCGTAACGGCCTGCTGCTGGGCCGCATTGAGCTGCGGCTCTTCACCGAGCCTGTCCATTGCGCGATATGTCGTCATAGAATCCATAACGAGGAGTATATCAAATAGGGAACGCCTGTTCTATATCGATGCGATGATTTTCGAACAATTGTTCTCGCGCCCTACCTCGAGCCCTGAGCTTTCATGTGCTTGATCAGCACGAAGGCGCAGTACAGCAAGGCGAGGAACGCGATGAAGGCCCCCACGAAACCCACATCGGCGATGGTCCCGAACGTACACACGCCCCCGCCGATGAAGCTGCCGGTGCCGATACCGAGGTTGAAGATGCCGGAGAAGATGGCCATGGCAACCGTCTGCTCTCCATCGCTTGCGAACTTGATGATCTCGGCCTGATAGACGATGGAATACCCCGATCCGGCGATGCCCCATAGCATGCACTCGGCGAACACGCCTGCCACTCCGAGGGCGGCAGGACGCAGGAGCGCAAGCGCCAACGCCACACCCGCGACGACCCACACAGCGAAGGCCCAGCGATGGCCGCGATAAAACCGCGAGCATATCGCGCTTCCGACGAGCCCTGCGATGCCGAAGGCCACCAACGCCATGGTGACGACTTGCTCGTCCATACCGCCAACCTGCAGCAAGAACGGCTCGATATAGCTATAACCCGTGTAGTACCCCATGGCGTACAAAGCAGTCACGATGAAGATGCCCATGAGCACCTTGTTCCGCAAAATGCTGGGAAGCTGCTTGAGCGTGAAGGGCTTGCTGGCCGGAATCTTCGGGAACACCACCGTCAAGTACGCCAGCACCAGCGCGCTTACCGCGCACACGCAGCCGAAGGTCTGCCGCCAGCCCAACCAAAGCCCCACCATGTGCCCAAGCGGCAACCCAACCACCATGGCAAGCGCCGAGCCGGTGACCACGGCGCTAACGGCCATAGGCGCGTGCCTCTCGTCGACGACTTTCACCGCCACGGGAGCTGCAATGGCCCAGAACACCGAATGGGCGCAGGCGACCACCAAACGCGCTGCCATGAGCAGACCATAGCTGGGCGCCAGGGCCGAAAGCGCCTGCCCGGCGCAGAACACGCCGATGACCAAGAGCATAAGCGGCCGAAACGCCAAACGGGAACCCAATATCATAAGGGGAAGCGAAAGCAGCATGACCGCCCAGGCGTACACCGAGATGATCAGCCCCGTCACGCCCTCGCTCGTCCCGAACGAGGCGCCGATGCCGGTCAGAAGGCCTACCGGCATGAACTCCGAAGTGTTGAAAATGAACGCGGAAACGGTAATGCCGATCAGCGGCAACCATTCCCGCAGCGTAAGCTTGTTATCCACGAACCTTGTCATGAACCAAGCGCTTCCTTCCCTTTTCCCTTTGCGCGGATATGGGATTGTAGCCCCAGGACGAATCACAGAGCATGTGGATGGGCGCCTTCAGATAACCCTCATGAACCGCCCATTGCATGCACACCGGCAAAGCGCAATGCCGATTGCGCGACGTTGCAAGCAAACAGCTTAGCTGAGCGCAGGCGACCCGCCGCACGCACATCCGGACCACGTAAAAGCGGGCCCGCCGCCTCGCAAGGCAAGCCGCCCGCGCCGAGCAAACGCCCGTCCGCCGCAGGTCGCCGCCCTTTGTTTCGGCTTCGTTAATATACCGTTTCGAGTGATTTCCGAATCCTATAATGCAACCCGTTAACACAACATTTCATCCGCTAGGAGGTTCACGCAATGACTTACGCTGAGCGCATCATCGAGCAGGTCAAGGCGAAAAACGCCGAGCAGCCCGAGTTCATCCAGGCAGCCACCGAGATTCTGGGCACCCTGCAGCCGGCACTCGACGCCCATCCGGAGTTCGAGGAGGCGGCCCTGCTTGAGCGCATCATCGAACCCGAGCGCATCATCCAGTTCCGCGTCCCGTGGGTCGACGACTCCGGCAAGGTACAGGTCAACCGCGGCTTCCGCGTGGAGTACAACTCCGCCATCGGCCCCTACAAGGGCGGCCTGCGCTTTAACCCCACCGTTACGCTCGGCATGCTGAAGTTCCTGGGCTTCGAGCAGATCTTCAAGAACGCTCTGACCACCCTTCCCATGGGCGGCGGCAAGGGCGGCTCAGACTTCGACCCGAAGGGCAAGTCCAACAACGAGATCATGCGCTTCTGCCAGTCATTCATGAACGAGCTCTCCCGCCACATCGGCCCGAACACCGACGTGCCGGCTGGCGACCTGGGCGTTGGCGGCCGCGAGGTCGGCTACATGTTCGGCCAGTACAAGCGCCTGCGCAACGAGTGGACCGGCGTGCTCACCGGTAAGGGCCTGTCCTTCGGCGGCTCGCTGGCCCGTACCGAGGCCACCGGCTACGGCCTGGTGTACTTCGTCGACGAGTACCTGAAGTCCAACGGCGACTCCTTCGAAGGCAAGAACGTCGTCGTGCACGGCTCCGGCAACGTCGCCATCTACGCCGTTCAGAAGGTTTCCCAGCTTGGCGGCAAAGTTCTGGCTTGCTCCGACACCAAGGGTTGGGTCGAGGACCCCGACGGCATCGACTACCAGGTGCTCGAGCACGTCTACAACAAGAAGCGCTCCGGCCATGACAAGGGCGTGTCCCTGGCCATGTACGTCGACGAGCGTCCGAACGCAACCTGGCACGAGGGCGACGGCCGCGGCGTGTGGCAGCTTCCCTGCGATATCGCCCTGCCCTGCGCACGCGAGAACACGCTGCACCTCGACGACGCCAAGGCCCTGGTTGCCAACGGCTGCAAGGTGGTCGGCGAGGGCGCGAACATGCCCACCACGCTCGACGCCACCGAGTACCTGCAGGAAAACGGCGTGGCCTTCATGCCCGGCAAGGCTGCCAACGCCGGCGGCGTGCTGGTCTCCGGCCTGGAGATGAGCCAGAACGCCGAGCACCTGAGCTGGACCTTCGAAGAGGTCGACGGCAAGCTCGAGCAGCTCATGCGCGGCATGTTCCACAACGTGGACGACACCGCCAAAAAGTACGGCCATGAGGGCAACTTCGTCATGGGCGCCAACATCGCCGGCTTCCTGAAGGTCGCCGACGCTATGATGACCCAGGGCATCGTGTAAGGGTCACAACCCATATCACCGTAAAAAAGAAGCGACCCGATCGGGTCGCTTCTTTTTTAGTTTTCACGAAGAGAAGGATGCGCGAGCCGGGATGAAAGCGCCGTGAAAGCAATTCCACGAATCATGCGAACGCGGGCAACAAACACCCTACCGGATTCAGCGCACTATGGCTCGAAAGGGATAGTCGAACAGCGATAGCCGCTCGACCGCAGTCCCTCCCTACAGGTTTACAACACCTAGCCAACGTTGCCCCGCCTACAAGGCATGAATCCTCTCGGCGAACGCTACAGGTTTTCGCGCACCCAATCGATGTTGGCCTGCACAGCAGCGATGAGCTCGGAGATATCGTCGAAGGCGCGCATCGGGCGAAGCCACTTCATGAACTCGACCTTCATGTACTGGCCATAGATATCGCCGTCGAAGTCGAGGATATGGGCCTCGCAGGTTGCCGTGGCCCGATCGGCGAAGGTTGCCGCAACGCCCACGTTCACCGCGGCCTTATAGCGCTTGCCGTCGACGTGCGCATATGCCGCGTACACGCCATCGGAAAGCGGGCGCATCTGGTCGGGAACCTCGAGATTCGCGGTACGGATACCCATATCAGCTCCCTCACCGCGACCGGGGCGCACAATGCTCGTCATGAAATACGGACGCCCAAGCAGATGATTCGCTTCGTCGAGCTTCCCGTCCGCCAACAGCAAACGAATGCGCGTGGCGGTGATGGGGGCGCCATCCTCGCTTTTCAGATCATGGGCATGCACCTGCATGCCGTGGCGATCGGCCCACGTGCGCAGCTCCGGCACCGAGCCGGCGGCTTTCGCCCCGAAATGAAAATCGAAACCCACGTGCAAATGTGCGGGAACGCCGGTGCCGAACGTGCGGACCAGGAATTCCTCGGGCGAGCTGGCCGCAAACTCGCGCGTGAACGGAAGGGCGACCACCGCATCGACGCCGGTTTGCGCGAGCATCTCCAAGCGCTCCTCGTTCGACATGAGCTTACGGAGACGCTGCGCATGGAACATCTCGTCGGGATCGATGTCGAACGTGAGCGCGATGGACTTCCCGCCGTTTTCGCGCGCGGTATCCTGCGCACACGACAAAAGGAACCTATGACCCCGATGCACGCCATCGAACACGCCGAACGCGCACGAGGCGCCTTGGAAATACCCGCGATCGAACGTTTCGTCGGCCTTATAGATCTGCGCCACGAAGCACCCCCGTCTGGAACACGCAGCATGCCTTGAACGATGCACGCCTGCTGTCGTACTGATACAAGGCCACAACCTTGTTCTGGCTGATGACCGCGATAACCTCGCCCTCTTGCGGAGCTTGCGCGCTTTCACGCACGCCGGCGGTGCAAGCACACATCTCGGCCTGGGCCGTGGTGCGCCTGCGCTCGAACAGCTGGCAATCGGCCGCACGGAGCGCATTGCCGTTGCCCACAGCCTGGGCGGCGGCGCCCTCCACGTAAGCGAAGCGGACGCCTAGCAAACGCACCGGGTCCAAGGCGGCACGCAACTTAAGCTCCTCAAGCGCCTCGAGCGGCACGCACTCGTCAAGCGTGAGGCCGCCGACCTCCAGGCGCCTGAGCGCAGCCAGATGAGCAGGACACCCGATCTTATGGCCAAGGTCGCGCGCCAACGCGCGGATATAGGTGCCCTTCGACACGCGGAACTCGACATCCCACTCGGGAAGCTGCTCTCCAACGCCCGGACGAACGGCGATGAGCTCCGCCGAATACACCTCGATATCGCGCGGGGAAAGCTCGATGATATGGCCTTCGCGGGCAGCTTCGTAGGACTTCTTCCCGTTTACCTTGATGGCGGAATACGCCGGAGGCATCTGCTTCTGCGGCCCGAGCATCTGCTCGACCGCTTGCTCCGCAAAGCAACGGTCACCGACTTCCACCGGCGCTTCACCGGTGCGCGTGACCGCACCCTCGCAGTCGTCGGTATCAGTCCCAACGCCGAACGCGATGGTGGCCCGATATGCTTTGTCGTGCCCGGTCAGATAAGCGCCTAACCTGGTGGCAGGGCCGATGCAGATGGGCAGCACACCGCTTGCCAGCGGATCGAGCGTGCCCGTATGGCCGACGCGCTTCTCACCGAAGATGCGGCGGCAGCGATTGACCACGTCGTGGGACGTCATGCCGCTGGGCTTGTCGACGCCGACTACCAGCGACAGCCCGGATTCTCCTCGCTTCACCTGGCGCACACCGCCTCTTGCAGCGCCGCGCGCACCTGATCCACGGCCTCCTGCATGCTGTCATGCATGGTGAAGCCTGCCGCGGCAACGTGCCCGCCGCCACCGAACGCCCGAGCGATAGCGGACACATCGGTATCGTCTTTCGCGCGAAGGCTGCCTCGGATGCAGTCCTCATGCTGGCGAAGCATACAGGCGACGTTGACGCCAGCTATCGAGCGCAGCGCGTTGATGACCGGCTCGGCATCCGATTTCACGGCTCCGAAACGGGCGAAGTCCTCGAGCGTAAGGTAGCTGATGGCGAACCCTTCCCGCTCATGGAACTCTGCGCGCGAGATCGCCTGAGCTTCAAGCTGCATGGAGGCAAGCGTGCGGTTCTGGAACACCGCGCGCGAAATGGATGCCGGGTCGGCACCCTCCTCGACCATCTGAGATGCGAGGCGCATGCAACGGGCATCGGTGTTCTGATACTGGAAGCGACCGGTATCGGTGACCAGCCCCGTGTAGCAGCACGTGACCAGATCGCCGGAACGCGAGACGCCGAGCATCCCCGAAAGCTCCCAGATGAGCAAGGTGGTGGAGGCGGCATCGGGGTCGACGTAGGCCATTTCGCACATGCGCTCGTCGACCGCATGGTGATCGATGGTGAACGAGGCCTGCGCGCGATCGAGGATGCTGCACGCCGCCTGGCCGATGCGCTCGCGCGTGGGAACATCCACGCCGACGAAGGCTCCGACTGGGCCGTCATATTCGCACGCCGGCACCATATCGACGGCTCCCGGCAGCAGATGCAACAGGTTCTCCTCGATGGGCTCGTCCTTGACCAGCACGCAGGTCACGCGCTTGCCAAGCTGGCGCAACACGGCGGCAAGACCGAGCTGCGAGCCCAGACAGTCGCCATCGGGGCTGACATGGCCGCAGATGACGAAGTCATCGAGCGCACGCAAAGCATCGGCAAGCTGCTCGAGCGAGCAGTTCGTTTGAGGGGTTACGGTCATAGCGGCGCTCCCCCGCTATTCCTGATCGATTTCTTCAGCCGCCTCGATGGCCTCGCGCTCTGCGGCGATGGCGGCAGACTCGCGATTACGCTCGGCATCACGCTCAAGCGCCGACGCGATGCGCTCGGCCTCATCCACGGATTTATCCAGGATGAAGCGCAGCGCAGGCGCCACGCGCCAGGAAAGCTGACGCGCCATAAGCGAGCGGATGCGGCCCGAGGCCTTCTCGAAGGCTTCGGCGACTTCCTCGTATTCGCCACGATCGGCGGTGTAGAAGACGTTGCAGACGCTGCGGTCGTAGCTGACCTCGCAGCCCGTGATGGTGACCAGCGACAGGCGCGGGTCGGAGATCTCGAACAGCAGAATGGACGCGATGACCTCGCGCGCCTGCTGATTGACTTTACGGTTGGTGGAACCTTGCTTCATAGATACAGCTCCTCTGAAGGATCAGGTTTGGATACATGAAGTATAGGGCACCTCGAAGGTAGCGAGAAGGGCCCCGGCCTCGAATCCGCCCCGTCACCGCAAGACCCGTGCACACGGGAACATGTCTTGCGGCGTCGGGAGCCGGATCGAATGCCGGAGCCCTTTCAAACGCCGAGCGCGTGCCGCCTTTGCAGGCGGCTAACGCTGATTACTCGGTGCGCTCAACTTCCTTGATGGTGTAGCCCTCGATAGTGTCGCCGACCTTGAGGTCTTGATAGCCGGCGATGCCGATGCCGCACTCGTAACCCTGCTTGACGGCCTTCACGTCGTCCTTGAAGCGCTTCAGGGATGCAAGCTCGCCCTCGAAGATGACGGTGCCTTCGCGCACGAGGCGGATCTTATCGTCGCGGTGCAGCTCGCCGTCGGTGATGTAGCAACCGGCGATGGTGCCCACCTTCGGGACCTTGAAGGTCTCGCGAACCTCGGCGGTACCGGTGTCCTCCTCGACGATCTCGGGCTTGAGCAGACCCACGCGAGCCGCATTGATGTCCTCGATAGCCTGGTAAATGACGCGGTACAGGCGGATGTCGACCTTCTCCTTCTCGGCCTGTTGCTTGGACTTGCCGGTCGGGCGCACGTTGAAGCCGATGATGATGGCGTCGGAGGCCGCAGCCAGCGTGACGTCGGTCTCGGTGATGCCGCCGACCGCGGAGTGCACGATGTTGATCTTGACCTCGGACTGATCCATCTTGTTGAACGCGTCGCGCAGCGCCTCGATGGAGCCCTGCACGTCGGCCTTCACGATAAGGTTCAGGTCGGTCTGCTTGCCCTCCTCAATGCGGTTGAACAGGTCATCCAGGTTCATGTGCGACTTGGTCTCCTGCTCGGCCAGGCGTGCGCGCAGAGCGCGCTCCTCGGCCAGCTTGCGGGCATCGCGCTCGTCCTCGAACACGCGGAACTCGTCGCCGGCGACCGGGACGCTGTTCAGGCCCAGGATCTCGACCGGGTAGGAAGGAGCGGCGCCCTCGACGTGCTGACCGCGGGGGTCGACCAACGCACGGACGCGTCCGTAGGACGTGCCGGCGACGACGGTGTCGCCCGGATGCAGCGTGCCGCGCTGCACGAGCACGGTGGCCACAGGGCCGCGGCCCTTGTCGAGGTTGGCCTCGATGACGAAGCCGGAGGCAAGCGCATCGGGGTTGGCGCGAAGCTCGAGCACGTCGGCCTGCAGCAGGATGGTCTCGAGCAGGTCGTCGATGTGCAGCTTCTTCTTAGCCGAAACGTTGACGAACATGTTCTGTCCGCCCCAGTCCTCGGGGATGACGCCGTACTCGACGAGCTCCTGGCGCACACGGTCGGGGTTGGCGCCGGGCTTGTCGATCTTGTTGACGGCCACCACGATCGGCACGTTTGCGGCCTTGGCGTGGTTGATTGCCTCGATGGTCTGCGGCATGACGCCGTCGTCGGAGGCGACGACCAGGACGATGACGTCGGTCACCTGGGCACCGCGGGCGCGCATGGCCGTGAAGGCCTCATGGCCGGGCGTGTCGATGAAGGTGATCTGGCGATCGCCGATGCGCACGACCGAGGCGCCGATGTGCTGCGTGATGCCGCCGGCCTCGCCCTCGGCGACGCCGGTGTGGCGGATGGCGTCGAGCAGCGACGTCTTGCCGTGGTCGACGTGGCCCATGACGGTGACGACGGGCGGACGCGGCTTGAGGTCCTCGTCGCTATCGTGGTAGACGATGGCGAACTCCTCTTCGGGGGACACGACGCGAACCTTGCGGCCCATGTCATCGGCGATGAGCTCGACGAGCTCGTCGGACATGGACTGGGTGAGCGTGAGCACCTGGCCGAGCATGAACAAGCGCTTGATGACGTCGTTGGGCTGCACGCCGAGCAGCTCGGCGAACTTGGCCACGGTGGAACCCTGCGGGATCTCGACGACGGAATCGTCGAGCACGAGGCTCGGATCGAGGCCGCGCTCGATGGCCTCCATCTCCATGCGCTCGCGGGCCTCGGCCTCGCGCTTCTGCTTGCGCTTCTTACGACGACCCTCGCCCTCATGGGAGTTGGCGGCGGCGACGGCTGCACGCGCCTCGGCGAGCACCTTGTCGCGCTGCAACTCCTCGGCCTTCACGGCCATCTGGGCGTAGCGGTCCTCGCCCGAAGCCTGCTGCTCGAGCTCGGGCACGTGCTGCTCGACGTGCATGCCCTTCTTGCCGTGCTTGCGGGAGCCGCGCTGCTGCTTGTTGGCATCGGCGCCGCGGGCGGGCTGCTCGGCCTTCTGCTTCTCGATGCGCTGCTTCTCGGACTCGATCTGGGAGAGCAGGCTGTCGAAGCTTGACTTGCGGGCGCCGAGCACCGGTGCCTGGCGCTTGGGCGCCGCGGCTGCGGGCTTATGGGCCGAACCCTTGGAATTGCGGTTGCGCAGCGCCTCCTCGACGGCCTGCTTCTTGGCGACCTCCTTGGCCATGGCGGCGGCGCGGGCGCGGGCCTTGCGCTCGGCGGCCTCGCGGGCCACGCGCTCCTTCTCGGATTCGATCTGGCTTGCAAGGCTCTCGAAGGGATTATTGGTCACCTTCTTGGCCTGCGGCTTGGCGGCAGCAGGCCTGGACGCAGAACCGCCCTCTTCAGCGCGCTTGGCGCGCTCTGCCTCGCGGGCCGCGCGCTCCTGCTCGACGGCCTCGCGGCGGGCGCGCTCTGCCTCGGCCTGCTGGCGCTTGGCCTCGGCGCGCTCCTCGGCGAGCTGCTTGGCCTCTTCGGCCGGAAGCTCGCCCGCGCGCTCCTTGATCTCAGGGGACAGGTTCTGGCGAACCTTCTCCACATCGGACTCAGCCAGCATGCTGGCATGGCTTTTCGCGGTGATCTTCATTTCGTGGAGCTTATCGAGCATGTCCTTGCTGGACATGTTGAACTCCTTCGCCAACTCATGTACTCGCATGCTGGCCATATACCACTCCTCTACATTTCCCTCGCATCGCGCGCGTGCGCGGCGATATCGGCGGCGATCCGGTCGTAATCATCGCTGCCGAGCGTCGCCTTAAGCGCTCGGTCGAGCTTGTTCCTCTTGCACGCGGCTGCGAAGCATTCCGCGGAGCACACATAGGCGCCCCTACCCGGTGCGCGGCCGGTGGCATCGAACGCAACGGCCCCCTCAGGGGTGCGTACGATGCGCAGCAGGCCCGTTTTATCGGCCTGCGCGCCGCAGGCGATGCAGCTGCGTTGTCGTTTGCCCGTGTTGGTTGCCGTTGCCATATGTGACGCCTATTCCTCGTCCAGGCCGTCGTGAATGCCGCAGAAGCAGCTGTCGGGACGGGCATGGTTGCGGCAGCGGACGCCGTTTTCGTCAACGTAAGCGCACAGCTCCTCCTCGTCCTCGAGGTCATCCTCGTCGATGAGCATGTTCTCGGTCTTCGGAAGCGGGGCGCCGGTGAAGCTGGCGGACTTGATGTCGATGTGCCAGCCGGTCAGACGCGCGGCCAGGCGGGCGTTCTGGCCCTCCTTGCCGATGGCCAGCGACAGCTGGTCGTCGGGCACGATGACGGTTGCGTAGTTGTTCTCCTCGTCGACCAGGACGCGATCGACCTTAGCCGGGGAAAGGGCGTTTGCCACATAGCGGGCAGGGTCCTCATCCCACTGGATGACGTCGACGCGCTCGTTGCGCAGCTCCTCGACGACCATGCGCACG
>ERZ1034969.51-NODE-51-length-77396-cov-10.641031_pt1 | contig 77396 bp, 80 predicted proteins | sample MGYA00520624_ERZ1034969 | MGnify/ENA primary metagenome ERZ1034969 (study PRJEB33766, sample SAMN09781776) | gut metagenome | biome: gut microbiome | host: Homo sapiens | place: Madagascar | study: EMG produced TPA metagenomics assembly of the PRJNA485056 data set...
TACCTTTTATATATTCTTTTATGACTTCTTTTAATTTTTTATTTATTTTAATGCAAAGAGACAAAAACAAGAACTAAAAAACAACCAAAAATATCTTCTAACTTATTCTAAAATACATTATAAATCTTAAACATTAGATTTATCAAACAAAAGAACTCAGAGTTTTTTGCAGTAACTTTACAAGAATTTTACAAATAGTTTATGTGAAACTTTCTGAAAAAATATTCACTAACATCTATCTTTTTCTGCTATTTTTTACACAAAAAAGGACTTCGTTTCATGAAACAAAGTCTTTTTTGATAAAATTTTGGTCAACGTTCCCCTTTATTGCGAATAACAAAGCCTGCTTTTTTCTCACTTGATGTGCGATGAGGACGTTTGTTGTCTTTGCTTTGGAAGTCACGCTTATTTTTAGAAGAGGTGCGTTTGAATTCGTAGTGGTTGTCGCGGTTATCACGGCGTCTGTCAGAGCGGTTACCACGACGATTGTCGCGACCACGTCCACCTTTGCGGTCATTGTTGTGAGCACCTGATGGTTTGAATGGCAATGGTTTTTCACGCGCAATTTCAATTTTTGGCAAGCTTTCAGGGTCTTTCACAGTCAAGCTAAGAATATAAAGCGCCAATTCTTCAGGGGTGAATTCAGCTGCTAGCTTGATAGCGTCGCCTTTGAATTTGTCAAAGCTTGCACGAACGGTTTCATCTGCAAAATCACGCTCGATTTTCTTAAGAGCCACTTTTTTCTTAGCTTTGAAAGCTTCTTCTGCTGTCGCTGGTTTCAAGCCTTTCATGCGTTTCTTGGTTAATTTTTCGATGATTGACAAGTAACCCATTTCATTTGGTGCCACAAATGTGACAGATTGACCGTGTTTACCAGCACGACCTGTACGACCGATACGGTGAACGTAGCTTTCAGGGTCTTGCGGAATATCATAGTTGTAAACGTGGGTCACACCTGAGATGTCAAGCCCACGCGCCGCAACATCTGTCGCTACCAAGATGTCGATGTTATCATTTTTAAAATCACGAAGGACACGGAGGCGTTTGCCTTGGTCAAGGTCACCGTGAATGCCTTCGGCACGATAGCCACGCAATTTCAAGCCACGGGTTAATTCGTCCACGCGGCGTTTGGTACGGCCAAAGACGATGGCTAATTCTGGGCGTTCCACGTCGATTAAACGTGTCATGGTGTCAAATTTTTCTTGTTCTTTAACACGGATATAGTATTGGTCCACCAAGTCAGTGGTTAATTCTTTGGCTGCCACGCGTACATGTTCTGGGTCATACATGAATTTGACACCGATGCGTTTGATGGCTTCTGGCATGGTTGCTGAGAAGAGGAGGGTTTGACGGTTCTCAGGCACACGGCTGATAATCGCTTCAATATCTTCAAGGAAGCCCATGTTGAGCATTTCGTCTGCTTCATCAAGGATAAGGGTTTCCACGTGGTCTAATTTCAAGGCTTTGCGTTTAATCAAGTCAAGCAAGCGTCCTGGTGTTCCGACAACGATGTGGGCACCTGAGCGAAGGGCTTTGATTTGTTTTTCAATGCTTGAGCCACCGTAAACAGAGCGAACTTTGACCCCTTTTTCACGACCAAAACGGAATAATTCTTCTTGTCCTTGGACGGCTAATTCACGCGTTGGGGCAATAACGAGAGCTTGAACAACGTGGCGACTGGTGTCGATTTTGTCTAGTGTTGGCAAGCCAAAAGCTGCTGTTTTTCCGGTACCTGTTTGGGCTTGTCCAATAACATCCTTGCCTTCTAAGGCTAAAGGAATGGTTAATTCTTGGATTGGTGATGGTTCTTCAAAACCTGCTTTTTCCACCGCTTTAAGAATGTTTTCTGATAAATGAAGTTCTGTAAATTTCAAAATGTTCTCTTTTCTAAAAGGCAGTGCGAAGCTGCCTTATTAAACTTTACTGTCGTTATCTAACAACTCATCTAGTGTACCATATTCCTAATCAAAAAGATAGAAAACATGGTCATTCCCATCATAATTTTACTTTTCTCACTTTTTGAAGATTTATAAGGGCATAAAAAGAAGAGAAAAGCGTCTGTGTCAGCCTTTCTCTTTGGTTTTATTACATTTTTTCTTCGAGGTCAACGTCTGGGTATTTATCCGCAAACCAACGCAAAGCAAAGTCGTTTTCAAAAAGGAAAACGGGTTGGTCAAAGCGGTCTTTTGCCAAGATGTTGCGGCTTGATGACATGCGTTCATCAAGGTCTTCTGGTTTAATCCAGCGGACAGTCTTTTTACCCATTGAGGTCATGACCACTTCGGCATTGTATTCATTCTCCATGCGGTGTTTGAAAACTTCAAACTGCAACTGACCAACGGCACCAAGCATGTACTCGCCTGTTTGGTAGTTTTTGTACAGCTGGATAGCCCCTTCTTGCACCAATTGTTCAATCCCTTTATGGAAGGATTTTTGTTTCATGACATTTTTGGCAGCCACTTTCATGAACAATTCAGGGGTGAAGGTTGGGAGGGGTTCAAATTCAAATTTGTTTTTACCGACAGTTAGGGTATCACCGACTTGGTAAGTTCCTGTATCGTAAACCCCGATAATATCACCGGCAACAGCATTTTCAACATTTTCACGTGATTCGGCCATGAACTGTGTGACGTTTGAGAGTTTCACTGATTTTTTCGTACGGGCTAGATTGACACTCATGCCGCGTTCAAATTCACCTGAAACGATGCGGACAAAGGCGATGCGGTCACGGTGGCGTGGGTCCATGTTGGCTTGGATTTTAAAGACAAACCCTGAAAAATCTTTGTCGTAAGGGTCGATGACCGTGCCATCTGTGGTCTTGTGGCCGTGTGGTTCTGGAGCGAATTTCAAGAAGGTATCTAGGAAGGTTTGCACCCCAAAGTTCGTCAAGGCAGAACCAAAGAATACAGGCGTCAAGTCACCTGACAAGATAGCTTCTTCAGAAAATTCATTTCCTGCTTCTTCTAGCAATTCAACGTCTTCTAAAACTTGTTGGTAGAAGGGGTTGTTGGCAAAGAGTTTGTCACCGTCTGCTAGGTCTGCAAAACGCTCGTCACCTTTGTAGAGTTCTAAGCGTTGGTTGTACAAATCATAAAGCCCTTCAAAAGATTTTCCCATACCAATTGGCCAGTTCATTGGGTAGCTGGCAATGCCAAGCACTTCTTCCAATTCTTCTAGCAAATCAAGGGGTTCACGTCCATCACGGTCCAATTTGTTGATGAAGGTGAAAACAGGGATATTGCGGTGTTTGACAACTTCAAATAATTTTTTGGTTTGTGCTTCGATACCTTTGGCTGAGTCAACCACCATTACCGCAGCATCTACCGCCATCAAGGTACGGTAGGTGTCTTCTGAAAAGTCCTCGTGCCCTGGGGTGTCTAGGATATTCACGCGTTTGTCTGCATAATCAAATTGCATTACTGATGAAGTTACTGAAATCCCACGTTGTTTTTCAATATCCATCCAGTCTGATTTGGCGAAATTTCCTGTTTTTTTCCCTTTGACAGTACCCGCCTCGCGAATCTCACCACCAAAGTAAAGCAATTGTTCTGTAATCGTCGTTTTACCAGCATCTGGGTGACTGATGATGGCAAAGGTACGGCGTTTTTTAATATCGTCTTGAATTGTCATTGTCTTTCCTTATTCGTTTTTTAGTCACTTGTCATTCATTGAAGGCCACGCTCATTACAAAAATAGAGCTATGAAACCCATAACTCTATTATTATAACGAAAATTAAAGCCTAATTCAACAACTCTTCCTCAGCTTTGTCACACTTCGTTTTCCAAAGCTTCCACGACTTTAGCCAAATGCATGGAATTGCTGCCTTTCAAAAGCACTTGATCTGCTGGCTGCAAGACTTTTTGAAGGGTTTCTAGCATGAGGTCAAATTGGTCCTCATCTGCTGTTTTCTTGAAATAATACACTTTCCCGATTGGGAACATTTGGCTGGCTAATTGGGCAAGCTCGGCAATGTCTTCACCGTAGAAAATAAGGGTGTCTAATTGGTCAGGTGATAGGCTCATAATCATCTGTTTATGAAGGTCCACAGATTGTTCGCCAAGTTCTTTCATATCTGCTAGCACAGCGATTTTTTTCCCACCTTCATTGGCAGGGATTTTGGTAAAGGTTTCTAAAATCAAACGCATGGCTGTTGGGTTGGCATTGTAAACATCTGAAAGAATATCGGCACCGTTGGCAGCTTTTTTCCACTCTGTGCGGTTGCGAGTCAATTCGATGTTTTCAAGGGCTTCAACGATATCATCGTCAGCAATGGCCAATAATTTCCCAACGTAAGCGGCTACCATGGCATTTGTGGCATTGTATTTTCCAGGCACTGGCAAGGTGATGGGACGGTTAACCACATTAGTGGTAAAGGTCAGCGAGTGCTTGCTTTCTTGCAGGTCTTTGACAAAAATTTCTGCACCATCGCCAAATCGCATCACCATTTGGCGTGTTGGCAAATATGGGTCGATAATCGGGTCTGCTGGTGCAATCAAAATCCCATCAGAATCCATGCCATCAACGATTTGCATTTTACCTTTGGCAATTTGGTCACGGCTACCGAAAAATTCAAGGTGGGCTTCACCAATCAAGGTAACCACGCCAATGTGAGGTTTAGCCAATTGAGATAGGAGGTGAATGTCGCCCATGTGGTCTTGACCCATCTCAAGCACGATTTTTTCCGTGTCATCAGGCATGTGCAAGACAGTGTAAGGCAAGCCAATTTCATTGTTGTAATTGCCTTGTGTCTTGTAGGTTTTGTATTCGGTTGACAAAACCGCTGCAATCATGTCTTTTGTGGTTGTTTTTCCGTTTGAGCCTGTCACGGCAATCACGTCAACACGTTGTTTTTCAAGGTAGTATTGGGCTAGGCGTTGGAAGGCCTCCAAACAATCGTCCACCAAAAGATAGGGGTGGTGGCTCAATTCGCGTTCTGAAAAGGTTGCAACGGCACCATTTTCAAAAGCCGTTTCAATAAAATCATGCCCATCACGTGCACCCTTCAAAGGCAAAAACAAGTCCCCTTTTTGAATCTTGCGACTATCAAATTCGATTTGGTGCAGGGGAACGTCATCAAACTCTGAGATCGTATTTTTAGCGCCAACAACTTTGGCCACTTCATGCAATGTTAATTTCATTTTGAATCCTTCATAAAAAATCTATTATTAACCTTTTCATTATATCATAAAATCCCCCTTCTTGTTGGATTTTTATGGTACAATTGTAGTTGCAAAGTTTTTTTGCACAGAGTAAATGGTTCGCGTTAAGTGTGTGTGAATGGGATGTTGTCACACAACGAAGCAATTTGCGCGGTGAGCCATTGCATCCGCTGTTAATTTTAACAGCTCTACTTTTGATTAAAGGAGCTAAAATGCATTCTATTTTTAAAACACCCCCATTAACCCCTAAGCGACTGGTTAGCTTGGCGATGCTTATTGCCCTTGCTTTCATCGTTAGTAAGTTCTCTATTCCGATTATCCCACAACAATTGGTGATTAGTTTGACCTTTATTGTCAACACGATTATCGGAATGATCGCAGGTCCTTTTTGGGCATTTATCAGTCTAGGTATTCTCGATGTGGTGGATAACTTATCGAGCGGTGCTGGTAATTTCATCATTTGGTGGACCTTGATGGAAGCCGTTCAAGGCTTTCTCTACGGTTATTTCTTTTATGAAAAGCCTCTAAGTTGGTCAAGTAAAAAAGACTGGCTTCATGTGACGCTAGCGACTGTCGTGATTATGTTAATCGGGACCTTTATTTTCACCCCACTCCTCATTCAGATTTACTTTGGTGTTCCTTTCTGGGCGCAGTACTTGTCAGGGCGTTGGTTGAAAATCTTTGAAATACCACTACGTATTATCATTACCATGTTAGTGATTCCACGTTTGCAGACGATTCCAGAATTGCACAAACTCGCCAACTTACCTTAATAAACAACCTCAGAGAGTTATCCCATCTCTGAGGTTATTTTGTGCACAAAAAAACACCTCGAGGGTGCTTTTTCGTCTTAAATCAAATGGCTTTCGCGTTTGTCAAACATTTCTTTAGCGAGTTCTACCAATTGCTCAATCAAATCAGAGTATGGAAGTCCCATGTTTTCCCAAAGCAGTGGGTACATTGACCATTGGGTGAAACCTGGCATGGTGTTTAGTTCGTTGAGGTAAACGTGGCCGTCTTCTGTTAAGAAGAAATCGCAACGTGACAAACCACAGCCACCAATGGCACGAAAGGCTGTTGCTGCGTAGCCACGCATTTCTTCCATAATGTCGCTATCAATGTGAGCTGGAATATCCATGGTAATCTTGTTATCGATGTATTTAGCATCGTAGTCATAAAAGGCAACATCTTTGACCACTTCACCTGGTAGGGTTGTTTTCACATCGCCATTTCCTAAAATACCGACTTCAATCTCACGCGCATTGACCCCTTGCTCGATAAGGATGCGGCTGTCGTATTTCAAGGCAAGGTCAATAGCAGAGCGAAGTGAAGCTTCGTCATCAGCTTTTGAAATCCCTACTGAAGAGCCCATGTTGGCTGGTTTGACAAAAACAGGGTAAGTCAAGTTTGCATTGACATCTACGATAGCTTTGTCGAGGTCAGCCCCTTCAATGTAAGTCACATAAGCCACTTGTGGCACGCCTGCTGTTTCCAAAATATGCTTGGTTGAGATTTTATCCATTGCCACACTTGATGACAAGATATTTGTTCCAACGTAAGGCATTCTGAGGACTTCAAGGAAACCTTGAACCGAACCATCTTCGCCCATTGGCCCGTGAAGCACTGGGAAAACAACTGCCCCTGGCTCGTAAATATCGCTTGGCTTGATTTTTTGACTGTCAACGATGGTGTCGTTGGTCATCAATTTTTCATCGTCAGCAGGTTTGCTAAAAAATTCTTGTGTTTTAACAAAATCCCCTGTTTGTGTGATGAAATACGTTTTCACAAAGAATTTATCGTAGTTAATTGCACGCATGACGCTTTCAGCTGATAAAACAGACACTTCGCGCTCTGCAGATCGTCCACCATAAAGTAAAACAAGCGTTTCTTTTGACATACCTTTCATTACCAGAACATCTTGAGCAATTCTAGCCTCGTTCATGTTCCATTCCTTTTCTATTACAATTTCTTACCTATCATACCACAAAAGCAGCACCCTTTCAAACACCACTTGACCTCACGTGATAGAAAAAAGCAACTTTATGTAAAAGTTGCTTTGGGGTTATAATTCTGTACGGTTTTCAATAGCACGCAGCAGGGTCACTTCGTCAGCGTATTCGATATCAGAACCAACAGCAAGTCCTCGTGCTAGGCGGGTTACCTTAAGGCCAGCTGGTTTTAAGACGCGTGAGATATACATCGCGGTCGCCTCACCATCTGCGGTGGCATTGGTTGCGATAATCACCTCGCTGACCTCACTATCCATAAGGCGCGTAATCAAGGGCTTCAAATTGATGTCGTCAGGTCCAACGCCATTCATAGGAGAAATCAAGCCGTGCAAGACATGGTACAAGCCATGGTATTCTTGAATTTTCTCCATAGCAGACACATCCTTAGAATCTTCAACCACTAAAATCACTGAGCGGTCGCGGGTTTCATCCGTGCAGATATTGCAAGGGTCCTCGTCTGTTAAGTTACCACAAACTGAGCAGTAAGTCAGTTCACGCTTGGCTGCTAGTAGGTTTTTGGCAAATTCGTTGACGTCTTCGTCTGACATGCCAATGGTATGAAAAGCAAGTCGTGTCGCTGTCTTAATCCCAATGCCTGGCAATTTGGTAAAACTATCAATGAGTTTTGCGATGGGGGTTGGGTAGAGCATCTTTTTCCTCCTTTGTAACAAAGGGACGAGCCGACCTTGTTTTCAATCGACTCGCCCAATTCTTATTTATTGACATAAGTTGACATGTATAAGTTGATGATATCACGCGCAATGACTTGGTTGGTGTGATTGTCATCACTCGTCAAATGCGGAATAATCACGGCAACGGCGATGTGAGAATCATCGGTTTCTGAGTAATCGTAAGCGAGAACGCTCAAGTTAATAGTGGTTACCGCATTACCTGAAGCATCGACAGCGTAGGTTTCGGCGGTACCCGTTTTACCAGCGATGGTTACGGTTGAGCTTCTCATGTGAGAACCTGTGGCAAAAGCATCAGTACCATTTACCACTTGATAGAACCCTTGGTGAATCAAGTCCATATCTTCTGATGAGATATCAACTTTATTAAGCACCTTGCTTTCAATGGTCTTGGTCAAGGTACCTAGACCACCCTTGCCGTCACTTTCGTAAATGCCTTCGACAAGGTGTGGGGCAATACGGCTACCACCGTTGGCTACAGTTGCTGCGTATTGGGCCAATTGCATTGGGGTATATGAGTCATACTGTCCAAAGGCTTCTGTCAAGACATTACCCGCAGAATATTCTTTAGACAGGTAACCTGTTGTATTTTCTGGTAGGTCAATGCCTGTACTTGTTCCCATACCGTATTCAGCGTAAGTGGCACGCAATTCTTCCATGGCTTTTTTCATACCAGAAGTTGATAAGGCCATTCCTGAATGGTATTCTTGTCCCATCATCTTGAGGGCGACTTGTACCATGTAGGTATTTGAAGAGTATTCCAAGGCTTGCACGGCTGTGATGTTTCGTGAACCGTAATCGGTAAACCATGACTTGATTGATGGCGAACCAGCGATATTAATTGGTTGGTCAGTCAAGACTTGGTTACCAGAAATGACGTTTGATTTCCAGCCAGCTGTTAGGGTTGCTGCCTTGACAACTGACCCTGGTACAAAGATGTCATTGATGGTACCAAGGGCATCTAGTTGCGTTGTGGTTGAACCAACATCATGCGATAGACCTGCCATAGCCAAGACCGCACCTGTCTTAGGATTGAGGGCAACGGCATAAGCCCCTTCAGAATACGTCGCATAACCACTGGTGATATCTGCTCCATAATATTGTTGGAGAATGTTTTCCACACCTGCTTGGAAATCTACGTTAATGGTCAATTTGAGGTTTTGACCTGATTTGCCTTCACTGAGGACTTTGTCAGAAGCCACGTTACCGTTTTTATCGGTTTTGATTTCACGAACGGTGTGAGTCCCTTGAAGGTATTCTTCGTATTCTTTTTCCAAGTAAGAGGTTCCGACACGGTCATCAAGGGCGTAACCTTTGGCAAGATATTCTTCAACTTCTTCGGCTGGCAGACCTGATTTTTTCGATGACACTGTTCCGATAACAGTCGCCAAAGAACTGTTTGACGCTTGACGGTCCCAGTCTGTCGCAATAGAAATGCCTGACAGTTTTGATTGGTTGGCGGTGATGTAGGCAATTTGCTCTTCTGTCAAATCCCCAGTCGTCAAATGCACCGTACTAAAGGTTGAAGCTGAATTCATCTGGTTAAAGATATAAACCAATTTCAACTCATCTTCAGAATAGTTAATCTCATCGTCAGTCACCGCATTAACAGCGTTGGCATAAATAGTTGACTCCGACAAACTGTTACCATAGTTATCGTATTTTTCCTTATCTGGTAGGCGTTTGACAACCGCTGCGTAAGTATCTGAATCTGCTAGGTAATAGTCTTTTTTCTGACGTGTGGTGACGTTGGTTTCAGTCAAATTCACCAGCGTTGCCAATTTAGCGGCTAATTTTTTCATTTCTCCCGCAGTCATGGTATTGCTACGTGTAAAGGCTACCACTTGTTTCACGTTGTTGGAAACGAGCAGTTTTCCTGCCGAATCGTAAATTTCACCACGAGGGCTTGAGGTCGTGACCTTATACGTCGTCGATGAATTTAATTTGTTTTCGTAAAACGATTTATTAAAAATTTGCATCTGTGCCAGTCGCAAAACGATGACTGAAAACAGCACAACGATTACCGAAAAAATCAAATAAATCCGTCTTGTAACGTTACTTGGTCCTTTTTCGATTTTGATGTTACGTAATCTCTTTTTTAATGACATTATTTCCTCACAAATAAAAGCTCTGTTTTATATTCTATCATATTTTCATTAAAAGAGAGAAAACTAACCAGAAAAGTTTTTAACCAGACTTTACAAAAAAAGAAAGGTCGCTTGACCCTTCTTTATTACACTTGTTCGTTAACATTGAGTGAAAAATTGATACCGACCTTGTCTTTTAAAAATACCCAAATGTAGTAGGCAATGTAAAAATCAATACAGCCGTGTACCATAGAGCCAAGGCCAATCAACCCCACTAATGACCAGACATAACTCATGGTTAATTGGCTGCCTGTCGTCAAGGACAAGACGACAACAAATTCTGCCAAGCCGTGCAAGAGATTTAATCCCAAAGCTAAAAGCAAGCGTGAGGTGGCATTATCCAAAAGTTTCGGATATCTTTGAAGCAGAACTGCTCCAATCATTGCAAACAAGAGATGTGACACCGCTCGCAAGACAATGACAATCGGAAAGCCAGCCAGCAAGAAACCAAGGCTTGTCCCCAAAGCAACCATGAAGGTCACCTGAGGTGCAATGAACATGGCCATAAAAACAGGCACATGACTGGCTAAAGTGAAGGAAGCTGGCCCAATAACCACCTTAATCGGCATCACCATGGGAATTAAAATCCCAAAGGCTACCAGTATAGCCGAAAAGGCCAGCGATTTTGTTTGACTTTGTTTTACCATAAATTCCTCCTAAATAAACCGGTCTCATAAGCTTTATTTGTGCTTTATCTCACATGATTACTGCTATTATAAAAGAAAACACAACAGGTGTCAAGACATCTGTTGTGTTTTAGTTTTCAGATAACAAAATCCCTTTATCAGCCAAAAGCGTTTTAATCTCATCAAAACGGTCCTTAGAGGAGCAAGACAAAGTGTGCGTATGAATACCATCCGTCAAAGAGGATAATAAAGTAGCGTGCGATTGCTCAATTTTCTCCATGAAATTGGCAATATCTTCTTCTGTCTTAATGTTTAAAGATGCCGTCAGCATCCCATAAACAGGATGTTCCACCTCGACATCCACCACAATCCCACCTTGCGACACAATGCAAGCCAACTCTTCTTCAATCTTATCTTGACCGTGCTGACAAGCAATTTTCCCAATAAACTGATGAGAATACAAGGACTGAGATAAAATGTAGCCTTTTGGCGTTGAAATCACATCATTGTCTGCCGCTCTCAATAAGGCAATATCCCCTACAATAATCTGACGACTCACACCAAATTGGCTGGCCAAAGCACTGGCTGAAATAGGCACCTGAGCCTGACTCAAAGACGCCATAATCTTTTGACGGCGCTCTGCTGCTTTCATAACCATTCTCCTTTCACGTTTCATGCTTTCATCATATCACAAATCCCTCCCATTTTTAAAGTCAGAAAAAAGCACCCTAGCACAAGCTAGAATGCTTCTTACACACTACACTTATTATAAAAGATTATTTACCTAAGTAGTATTCTTTTGTAACGTTCAATTTGTCGTCGAATTCGAAAACAAGTGGTGGGAAGTTAGGGATTTCAACGTCCATGATTTCGTCATCTGACAATTGTTTGATGTGTTTTACAAGGGCACGGATTGAGTTACCGTGTGCACCAACGAATACGTTTTTACCATCTTTAAGTGCTGGAGCGATTTTATCTTCCCAGAATGGAAGGGCACGTTCCAATGTCACTTTCAAGTTTTCAGCATCTGGAATAACAGTGTCGTCAAGGTTTGCGTAACGACGGTCAGTGTGTGCTGAGTATTTGTCATCTTTAGCCATAGCTGGTGGCAATACATCGTATGAACGACGCCAGATGTGAACTTGTTCGTCACCCCATTTTGCAGCAGCTTCAGCTTTGTTTTGGCCAGTCAAACCACCGTAGTGACGTTCGTTTAAGCGCCATGATTTTTCAACTGGAACCCAAAGTTGATCTGATGATTCAAGAGCAAGGTTAGTTGTTTTGATCGCACGTTTAAGAACTGATGTGAAAGCAAGGTCAAATTCGATTCCTGCTTCTTTGATCAATTTACCAGCGTCGATAGCTTGTTGTGTTCCTTCTTCTGTAAGATCTACATCTGCCCAACCAGTGAAAAGGTTAGCTTTGTTCCATTCAGATTGCCCGTGACGTGCAAACACTAATTTTACCATTAGATTTTATCTCCTTCTATAATGTATCGCGACCTAAACGCCGCTTACTTTTACTATTCTACCCAAAAAGAGGTAAAAAAGCTAGTGAAATTACTAATTTTATCTCAAGACGCTGACTTTTCTCAATCAAAGCACTGATTTTGTGACGGTCATGGTGCGCATAGCATTTAATGTAGCCAGCACTGTCACCCCAACATCGGCAAAAATAGCCAGCCACATATTTGCCAAACCAAATCCTGTCAATAAGAGAACGGCTAATTTCACACCGATTGAAAAGACGATATTTTCATGAGCGACGCGACGCGTGCGACGTGCAATAGCAATGACTTTGACTAATTTAGAAAGCTTGTCGTCCATAATGACCACATCAGCGGATTCAATGGCAACATCACTGCCCAAGCCTCCCATGGCAATACCGACATCTGCTCGAGCCAAGACTGGAGCGTCGTTGATGCCGTCACCGACAAAACCAACAGTCGCACGTTTTTGAGCAGTATTGAGATAGGTTTCAAGGCCTGTCACCTTGTCTGTCGGTAGCAATTCTGCCTGATAATCGGTGATGCCAAGTTCTGCAGCTACTTTTTCTGCCACTTCTTTGCGGTCCCCTGTCAGCATAACCAAACGCTTGATACCAAGTGATTGTAATTGTTCTAAGGCGGATTTTGTGTCTGGTTTGATGCAGTCTGAAATCACGATGTGCCCAGCGTATTGCCCATCAATAGCGACATGGACCACCGTACCAACCTTGCTGCACGTTTTCCATTTGGCACCCAAACTGTCCATGAATTTGGTATTACCGACAGCAACGGTATGCCCGTTGATATTTGCACTGACGCCATAGCCTGATTTTTCCGTGATATCCGTAATCCGACAATCATCTGCTTCTTTTTGATAGGCAGAACGAAGGGATTGGGCAATGGGATGATTTGAAAAACGTTCCACGTGGCTAGCTAAGTGCAACAACTCTTCTTCCTTGATGTCTTTTGGATGAAGGGCAGTTACCTCAAACACCCCCTCAGTCAGCGTCCCTGTCTTATCAAAAACCAGAGTATCGAGTGACGCCAAGGTTTCAAGGTAATTAGACCCTTTAATCAAAACGCCCACTTTGGAACTAGCACCGAGGCCGCCAAAAAAGCTAAGGGGAATGGAAATCACCAAGGCACAAGGACATGAAATGACTAAGAAGGTCAAAGCACGACTAAACCATTCTGGAAAATGAGCCATGAAATCACCTGAAAACAGGGGCGGTAACACCGCCAAAAGCAAAGCTGCAATCACGACTGTCGGTGTGTAAACCGCCGCAAAACGGGCCATAAAACGTTCGCTCTTAGACTTGTGCGCCGTCGAATCCTCTAACAATTCCAAAATTTTACTAAGAGTCGAATGCTCTACTGAGTGCAACACTTTGACACGGATGACACCTGTCATGTTAATCATACCAGATAGCACTTGGTCGCCCACCACCACTTCTTGGGGCAGGCTTTCTCCCGTCAAGGCTGACGTATCCACCGAAGATTCTCCCTCAATTAAAATCCCATCAATGGCGACTTTTTCCCCTGGGGAAATCGTGATAATCTGCCCCTCATGCAAGACCTTGGGGTCAACATCGACCAGCTTGCCCTCTTGTTCAAGATGAACCACATCAGGTTTCAAAGCCAGCAACTCGGCAATGGATTTTTCACTATTTCCTTCAGCAATGTGTTCAAAAAGTTCACCAATTTGGTAAAAAATCATGACAAAAACAGCTTCGGCAAACTCTGCTTCCTGCGTGATAAAACTAAGAAGAAAAGCACCTAGCGTTGCCAAGGATATGAGAAAATGCTCACTAAAGACCTTACCTTGACTGATTTTCACAACAGCTTTTTTCAAAACCGTATACCCCGCAATTAAATAAGGAACGGCGTACAAAATAGCTTGCATTTCTAAGGTTGGTTGATAGATCCGCACCACCACAACAACCAGTAAAAAGACAAGGATAGCTAGAACAATCTGCCTTAAGGATTTTTTATTCTTCTCTGACATCGGTATCCTCCTCATAATGCTCGATAACGGAATGTAAGACGTGACTGATATGGCTATCAGCCAAACGGTAAATTTGATGCTTACCTTCACGTCTAACAGCCACAATCTTAAGGTTTTTCAATAAAGTCAATTGATGGGAAATGGCTGATGGTGTCATCTCTAAAACTGCCGCTAAGTCTGTTGGTTTCCATTCTTTTTGGCTTAGTTGCCACAAGATTTTCAAGCGGGTTTCATTGCCCAAAGCCTTGAAAAAATTAGAAACCGTATCTAGCAACTCCCCCTCAAAATGCTCTATCATCTTTTCTCCTTTCTATTATTAACGTTTTTATATTTGAACACTTATTCAATCGTTCGATAATTTTTAGTATAACCTAAACGCTTTCGTTTTTCAAGTAAAAAACGCTAAAAGACCACTCTCAACACTCAGACACCTCAATATTCCTATTTGAAGAAATCAAAACGGCCTTGAAAGCTTTATAAGATCGCAAGGTTATTGGAAAACTGGTCTTTGATATGTATTTATCTTGAAAACGTTCGGGAAAATGACTTGCTTTCATTCTGATGAAATAGTAAAATGAAGATGGGTTGGAATGCCTTTTCAACCATTATTACAACACTTGGAGGACTTTATGGTTTCTACTGCAACAAAAATCGGTGCTTTCGATTTTGACAACTGCCTCATGAATGCCGCTGGCGTTTACTGCATGACTCGTGAGGAATTAGCTGATATTGATGCTTCTGCTGCTGGCTCTTTTGTCACCAAGACAGGGACATTAAACGCACGCGCTGGTAACCCTGAACCACGCTACGTTGATACAAGCCTTGGCTCAATCAACTCAATGGGCTTGCCAAATCACGGTTTCCAATATTATTTGGACTTTGTGACTGAGCTCCAAAACACGCCAAATAGCAAGAATCACTTCTTATCACTTGTTGGTATGTCTGAAGAAGAAACACACACCATTTTAAAAGCCGTCCAAGACTCTGACTACCAAGGTTTGGTGGAATTAAACCTTTCTTGTCCAAACGTTCCAGGAAAACCTCAAATCGCTTATGATTTTGAAACAACTGAGAAACTCTTGAAGGACATTTTTGCTTATTTCACAAAACCACTTGGGGTGAAATTGCCTCCTTATTTTGATATTGCTCACTTTGACCGTGCTGCTGCGGTATTCAATCAATTCCCGTTGGCTTTTGTTAACTGCATCAATTCAATCGGTAACGGTTTGGTTATCGAAGATGAAACCGTTGTTATCAAGCCAAAACATGGTTTTGGTGGTATTGGTGGGGATTATATCAAACCAACAGCGCTTGCTAACGTACACGCCTTTTACCAACGCCTAAATCCTACTATTCCTATTATAGGGACAGGTGGGGTCAAGACTGGTCGCGATGCCTTTGAACACATCTTGTGCGGAGCTAGCATGGTTCAACTAGGAACTGTTTTACACCAAGAAGGTCCAGCCGTTTTTGAACGTATTACAAATGAATTAAAAGCCATTATGACTGAAAAAGGCTATGAAAGCCTTGATGATTTCCGTGGCAAGTTACAGTATTTGGACTAACCAAATCATAAAAAAATGCCGCCCTAGAAATAGGGTGGCATTTTTAGTCTTAAAATGACGCTTACCAATCATTCCAAAAATCATCATCGTCATCATTGTTGAGTGTCTTTTCATCGTCCTTATCGTCTTTTTTATTCTTAGGAGCGATGATATTGCCGTCCTTATCCACTTTTGGTTTTAGGACGTAACTATAAGCAATCAACAAAAGAACCTTGATAATTGAAAAAATAGCTAAAACAATAATGATAAATAACAGCGTTTCCTTCATGTTATCAACTCTTCTCTCTAATCCTTTTAGGCAAAGCCAAAAGATGTTTCAACTGATTATAACACAAGTTACCCACATTTTAAACTGTAACCACCTGCTTCATCTTCTATGGTGGTTTTGTGCTAGGCAGTTTGGGCATTCTATGATACACTATAACTTGAGGGTGGTTTCATTCCTGTATTCATGGGCGATTAGACAAATTTTAGCTCAGGATATGTGGACGCATACCATTCGACATACGAGATAACAAACGTGTAAGGCTGAACCACGTAAAAATCTGAAAATAGAAGATAATCATGAAAAAGCTTAGTGTAATCGGGATGACTTTATTGTCTATTGTGACCCTTAGTGCTTGTGCCACCTCGTCAAACAACTCAAGCAGCAAAAGCAAGACGGAAAATTCGTATCCTTTAGAACGTTATGCTTCTTCTAGCGAAACAGAATTACCTCAAAAGACCACGGCTTATTCAGACGAGGCCTATGTATCATTTCCGTATAGCGTTCAAGCCGATAAAAAAATACCTATACTTTTAAGAGTATTACCAAAGTCAAAGGAAACAGCGATGAGGACAATATCCTCTTGGTTGATATCAGTTTCACCAACAATGAAGAAACAGCAACAACACCTTATATGGGATTTGCTGTTGATTGGGACTTGCAACAAACTAACGACAACAAAAATGAGAGTCTTTCTCCTGTTGACCTCAAGGAAGTCCACACCGATGCCAACCAAGAACTCGTGGACAACGCTAATAAAGAAGTCAATCCAGGCGAAACCGTTGACGCCATTGTCGGCTACCGTCTAGCCAACAACACTGAAGACGTTGGCTTTATCCTACGTTCTACCATTTCAAGAGACAACCACAAAGGCTTCGCTTGGTCAAACCAGTAATTTCTCATCACATTATCCTTTATGGCAATAGCCATAAGGGATTTTTTTAACGCAAAAAAGCACCTAGAAGCTCATCTTGGTGCTATCGTCTGATGACTAAAAAAGAGTCTTGCAACACTCAACAAAGGTTGATGGGACAAGGCTCTTTTTCTGCGTTGATTATTTTACAGCGTCTTTAAGTGCTTTACCAGCTTTAAATGCAGGAACTTTTGAAGCTGAAATTTCAATTTCTTCACCAGTTTGTGGGTTACGACCTTTACGAGCTGCACGTTCGCGAACTTCAAAGTTACCAAAACCGATTAATTGAACTTTTTCGCCTTCAGCAAGGAAGCTTTCAATTGCTGAGAATACTGCATCTACAGCTGCTGCTGAATCTTTTTTAGTAAGCTCAGTTGCTTCTGCAACTTTAGCGATTAAATCTTGTTTGTTAGCCATTTAACAAATCCTCCAATTAATTTCTAAGCGTTAACACTTTAACACGTTCTATCATACCCAAAAATCCCCATGAGGTCAAGTATTTAGCGCTATTTAACGGCTTTTCTTGTAAATGTCAAAATTGAATTGGTCCCCAACCAAATCGACTGTTGTTGCCTTCAAATAAATGTCCGCATCGTTCTTCAAATTTTGGATATTGATGTTGATGGCTGACTCATCAGGAAGCACTTCAACAAAGTAAGGCAGCTTATAACTTGACGCAATGTATTTTAAGATTTCAGATTTTGGTAACGAAAGGGTTCCGACTGAGAATGAGGTAACTTTTAACTGAATAGCACCTGAATTTAAGCGGCTAGGTTGGAAGTAGATGTACAAGGGCACTTCATAACCCAGCAAGGTGTATTTCCCTTCAAACATGATTTCAGACGATGTAGCATAGACATTATAAGACATTTTTTTGGTCTGATAATCCTTCAGGTAAGCTGCCACGGTGTCGTTAAGCTGCTCTATGTTGGTTGAGAACGTCCCAATCTTGATGCTCTTTTTTTGGTTGTTGCTGATGTTTTCGGTGGCAGGCTCTCTGACTTGCAACAAACGACTTGCCACCACACCAACAAAAGCGAGGTTCATGGCTAAAATAAGGAGAAATCCCCATTTCCACCAGTTAGTTTTTCGTCCAGTCTTTTTTTGTTTCACTTATCTTCTCCATTACTGCATCTGACATGATTTGGTAGCCGATATTATTGGGATGGAAATGGTCGCCACTAAACAAGGCATCGTTGATGACGGTTGTTTGGTCACCTGAGGTAGATACAATGCCCTCTTCACCATTGATGCCCTTATAGAGCAAATCATTGATTGGCACAAAGTAAACCTTGTCATACTCTTTGGTAACGTCTTCTGTGGCGGTATTCCAATTGTCCACAATGTCTTGCATTTCCGTCATATCAGGAAAATTCAAATAAAAAGGATTGTAAATACCTAGAATATAAATCGGCAAGTTGGGGTTATCTGTTCTTGCAAGGTCAATAATCTGACGGAGGCGTTTTTGGTAATCCTTGGACGATTCGGTGAAAGAAGACACCGACAAATTAGCCAAATTCTTGCGAATCACAGCCATCACGTCATTGCCTCCGACAGTTAAGGTCATCAGATTGGCTTTGGCAAGAGCTTCTTGAATGTCTGTTTGTTCCTGCATGCGTTTTAAAATCTGATTGCTGGTATTGCCAGACACCCCGTAATTGCTGTAATGAACATCGTAATGATATTTATCGGTCAAGTCCTGAGAAAGCAAGGGCACAAAGCCACCTTGATTGGTACTATCGCCAACCCCTTGGGTCAAGGAATCACCGATGGCAACATAGTTAAAGGACTTAGCCTTGGTAGTCGCAATGTCCTTGTGGCTTATCTCTGAAGCAGATTTTGGAATGAGTAAGGAAAAAAGCCCACCGAACAGAAGAAGGGCTGCTAAAAAGAACGCAAACCCTACCATTATCTGTTTGAATTTATTCATAACGCACCATCACCGCAAAGGCATTTTCGCCTGTATGAGTTTGGATAATTGACCCCGTTTCAAGAACGGTGATTGGCGCTCCTAGAACTTCTAGTTTTTCTTTAAAGCCATTCGCCATGTCAGCCGTTCCACAGTAAGAAATCCCAATTTCAGCGACTTTTTTGTTCTTAGCTGTTTCAATAAAACCATCCAACCATTTGTTAAAGGTTTTCAAGCCACGCCCTTTGACAATAGGATTGAGTTCGCTGTGAGCCATTTCCATAACGACTTTGATATTAAGCAGTGAGCTGAGCAAGCCTGTCACACGACCGATACGGCCACCCTTAACAAGATTTTCAAGGGTTGATACACCGATAAAGAGTTCTGATTTTTTACGAACTTCTTCGATTTTTGCCACGACTTCTGACAAGCTCGCACCTTCTTGCGCTAATTTGGCAGCTTGAACCACTTGGAAGGTTTGGCATTGGTCAGTAAAGGTCGAATCAATGACCGTCACATTCGCACCTGATAAGTTAGCACCTTGGCGGGCCGCTTCTACTGTTCCTGACAAGGTATGAGCGATGTGAATCGATACAATGTGTTCAGCGCCCTCTTTCATCAGTTTTTCATAAGCTTCTGCAAAAATGCCGACAGGTGGTTGGCTGGTCTTTGGCAAATCACGGCTATGACGCATCATGTTCAAGAATTTGCCTTCTTCTTTTAAGTCATTGTCTGAATAAACCACACCGTCAATCATCACTGACAAAGGGATAACGGTAATATCATACTTCGTAATCAACTCAGGTTCTATCGTTAAAGACGAATCTGTAACAATTTTAATTTTACTCATATTTTATCCTATCATTACTTCTGTTCTAGTTTTTACTCCAATGCCATTATACCAAATTTTTCAAGACTTCGGGGATTTTTTCTAACGTGAAAATGAGAAATCTTTGAAAAGAAAGCTACTCTGTTCCACTTTTGTGCTAAGCGTCTAATGTTTTAATAATTCTCGGGCTTGTTGGCGGGCCAAATCCGTCACGTCATTGCCTGCTAACATTTTAGCAATTTCTTCCACACGTTGGTCTTGCGTGAGCAAACGAACCGTTGACACGGTTTTATGCTCATCACTCCGTTTTTCAATGTAGAACTGGTAATCAGCAATAGCCACCACTTGTGGCAAGTGAGAAATAGCAAGAACCTGACCATGACTGCCAATTTTGTGAATTTTTTGGGCAATAGCTTGGGCAACACGACCTGACACCCCTGTATCCACCTCATCAAAAACAATACTGGTCTTGTCCTCTTTGCGTGAAAATGCTGATTTGATAGCCAGCATCAAGCGCGATAATTCCCCTCCAGATGCCACTTTAACCAGCGGCTTAAAGCCTTCACCAGGGTTAGTGGAAATGTAAAACTCAACGTTTTCATTACCTTCACGATTGAATTTTCCCTTGCTAAATTGCACTTGGAAGTCTGCCTTTTCCATGTACAAATCAGCCAGTTCTTGCTTGATTTCACTTTCTAGAGTTTTAGCAAGAGCATGGCGTTCTTGGCTGAGGTTGTCAGCTGCCGAGATAAGCTCTTTTTCCAATTGTTTCAAGGTCTTTTCCATATCATCGGAAAATTCGTCATTGCCCGTCAACAGATTGTATTCTTTGGTGATATTATCGTAATATTCCAAAACGTCATCGACACTGCCACCGTATTTTCGGGTAATGCTGTTAATGACTTCCAAACGAGCCTCGATTTGCTGCAATTGCCCGGCATCAAAATCCAAATTCTCAATCACATCCCCTAATTGTTTGGTGATTTCTTCCAAAATGTAGTAGGCTTCTGATAGATTGGTGGACATTTCCTTGTAGTCACGGTCAAATTCTTCCAAGGACATCATGTCATTCATGGCAGAGCGGATATTGGACAAGCTTGAAAATTCTTCGTTATCCAGCATGACATAGGCATTCATCAACGTATCTGCAATGTGCTTGTGATTTAACAATTTATCGCGGTTTTGATGGAGTTTTTTGTCCTCACCTGATCGAAGGGCAGCTGCTTCAATTTCCGCCATTTGAAAGGCAAGCATCTCAATACGAGCCTTGTGTTCTTGCTCGTTTTTTTGTTTGGTCAATACCCGTTGACGCAATTGACGGTAGTCTTCAAAAAGGGATTGGTAATGTTTTTTGACTTCCCAAAAAGCCTTGTCACCAAATTCGTCCAGCATCTTAATATGGCGATTTGGCTTCATTAATTCTTCTTGGTCGTGCTGACCGTGGATATCCACCAGATATTGCCCCACAGCTCGCAAGGTAGCTAGGTTGACCAATTGCCCATTGATGCGACCGATTGAACGACCATTTTGCAAAATATCACGGCGAATAATCAATTCCTCACTGGCGTCAATGCCATTATCTTCCAAAATGGTCATCAGCGCAGCATTTTTCCCAACTGAAAAGAGCCCTTCAATTTCGGCTTTGGTCGCTCCATGACGAATCACATCAAGGCTGGCACGCGCCCCTAGCATCAGATTCATGGCGTCAATAATAATGGACTTACCAGCCCCTGTTTCCCCTGTCAACACCGTCATTCCATTATCAAAAGTCAGGGAAATTTCCTCGATAATGGCGAAATTTTTAATGGACATTTCTAAAAGCATGGGAAAAACCTCTCTTAATGGCTACTTGTCATCCATTGGTGCACTTCATGGCGAATGTCCTTGGCAGCGTCAGCGCTTTTTGCCAACACCAACAAGCTATCGTCATCTGCAATCACACTCAAAATACGGTCCTTGAAATCTTCCAACAAGAAACGTTTAATCAGGCGGCTATTTCCTGGAACCACGTCCAAATTGAGGAAAGCCTCTAAACCTGGTGTTTCTTCTGAAATCGACAAAACGGTGCTCTTAATGGGGACAGAGGGCTGACCGACTTTTTGGGCTTTATCTATTGAAAAGCCGTAGATATAAGTCCCTTCAGATGATGGCACCTTGATAATGCCAATCTCATTCATGTCCCTAGACACCGTTGCTTGGGTCAAGGTCAAGCCTCTTTCCTCTAGCAATTTCAGTAAGTCGTGTTGGGTTTCAATGGCATTTTCTGAAACCATTTTCTTGATTAGTTCTAAACGTTCACTCTTTTTCATCTTTAAATTCCTTATGTGCTTTTTCTACGATTTCTGGAATCTGTGCTGCCACTTGGCTTTGAGGGTCAGCAGATTTTTCCAAATGGGCCAAAAATTCGATATTGCCATGCCCACCTTGGATTGGTGAAAAATCAAGTCCCTTAACGCTAAAGTCATCAGCCAAAGCAAAGGCAGTCACCTGCTCTAAAACCTTTTGATGAACAGCCTTATCGCGAATGATGCCATTTTTTCCAATTTGCTCGCGGCCTGCTTCAAATTGCGGCTTAATCAGCGCAACCACTTGGCCTTGGTCTGCCAAAATAGCGTGTAGAGCTGGCAAAATGAGTTTGAGGGAGATAAAACTAACGTCAATGCTGGCAAATGTCGGCTGCCCTTCTGTAAAATCAGCTAACTGAGCGTAGCGGAAATTGTATTGCTCCATGCTCCGCACACGCGCATCCTGACGTAATTTCCAGACCAATTGGTTGGTACCGACATCAACAGCGTAAACCAGTTTGGCACCGTTTTGCAGCATCACATCGGTAAAGCCACCTGTTGAGGCACCGATATCAATCGTAGTCTGACCGTCCACAGACAGGCCAAAAACCTGCAAAGCCTTCTCCAATTTCAAACCACCACGGCTAACGTATTTGAGCTTTTCGCCCTTGAGTTTGAGTTCGGTTCCAGCGTCGATTTTTTCACCAGGTTTGTCATAACGTTCTCCGTTAATCACATTGACCACAAGACCCGCCATCACCCCACGTTTGGCTTGCTCACGGGTATCAAAAAGCCCTTGTTTATAGGCTAGTACGTCCACTCTTTCCTTAGGCATTTAGTCGTAACCTTTCTATCATTTCAGTGATTTTTTCAGTGTGAAACGCTTGCGTTTCTGCTAGTTTTTGGAAAATGGCTAGCGCTTGGTCGATGGATTGATTTAAGACATCGTACGACTGTTCTAAACCAAGCAAACTTGGATAAGTAGCCTTGTCAGCTAAGAGATCTTTTTTAGGGGTTTTGCCGATTTCGTCAAAGGTCGCTGTCACATCTAAAATGTCATCACGCACTTGAAAAGCCAGTCCAATCAAGGCACCCGCTTCATGCAAACGAACCAAGTCTACTTCTGATACATTGGCAACAATCCCAGCTGCCACAATCGGAAAAGTCAACAATTTCCCTGTTTTATTGGCATGAATGGCCTGCAATTCTGTTAATTCCAGTTGACGTTCTTCGCCTTCCATATCCATCATTTGCCCACCAACCATGCCATAGGTTCCAGATGCTTGGGACAATTCTGCTATCAATTGCACCTTAATCTTATCAGCCAGCTCTGCATTTGCCACCAACCCAAACGGGTCTAAAAAGAGACTATCTCCTGCTAAAATGGCTGTCGCTTCGCCAAATTTTTTGTGGTTAGTCAAACGCCCACGGCGGTAATCATCATCGTCCATGGCTGGCAAATCATCGTGAATCAAACTTCCCGTGTGAATCATCTCCAAAGCCGCTGCCACGTCAAAATGCCCCTCGGTCAAATCCATGCCAAAACCTTCCAACATTTCCAAAAACAGAAGTGGTCGAATGCGTTTGCCACCAGACTCCACCGAGTACAAAATAGAGGCAATTAAATCCTCTGAAACCTGAGGTTTTTGGCTATAATAACGGTAAATAGCCTGATTGATTTCCTTTATTTTATCCATTAGGCATCCATTTCCGTCTCTGTTCCGTCAGCTTGCATGACTTTGACAAGCGTTTTTTCCGCAGAATCCAGCGTTTTTTGCAATTCTTTTGACAAAATCATGCCTTGCTGGAAGGCCTCGATCGCATCTTCCAAAGCCACATCACCATTTTCAAGCTTGGTCACAATGGCTTCTAATTCCTGTAAATTTTCCTCAAATGTTTTCTTTTTTAGCATTTTTTACCTCCACTTCAAGTTGCCCATCTTTTAATTGAACGCTCAATTGCTCTCCTTTTGCTACTTCAGTGACGCTAGAGATCACCTTATCTCCCTTTTGCACCATGGCATAACCTCTTGCAATAATACGACTCGTATCCAAGGACAACAAAGCGTCTTGGGCTTTTTCAAATCGTGCCAATTGGCTTTCGTACTGGCTAGTCACCTGCGAGGTCAATAGACGTTTGAGGGCCTCAATTCGCTCCTTATAGCGTCTGATATTGCGCTCCAAATCTACGGCCAAAAGGCGTTGGTTAAGCAATTGTTGGGCTTGACTGGCTTGTTGAACCTGCTGTTCCACGGTGCTTTTTAACCGCGAGGTCAAATGGTCACATTTCTGGGCATAACCATCATACAAACGCTCAGGCTGTCTGAAAATCACCGATTTGGCCAACTTACCCAAACGTTCTTGATCTCTTTTAATCACTCGCAAACCAGCTTGATAAGCCCTGTTTTGTCGCTCAGAAATCCATGAAATAATGTCTGCCTTTGTCACAGGTGTCGCCAATTCTGCCGCTGCCGTTGGAGTAGCAGCCCTGCGGTCAGCCACAAAATCCGCCAAGGTGGTATCGGTTTCATGCCCCACGCTTGAAATCACAGGAAGGCGAGATTCAAAAATGGCCTGCACCACAACTTCTTCATTGAAAGCCCACAGGTCCTCAATCGAGCCGCCGCCACGACCGACAATCAGTAGGTCCAGGTCCTCACGTTCATTGGCTAAGGCGATATTAGCAGCCACTTCCTGACTAGCTCCCTCACCTTGCACCTTGGTTGGGAAAAGCAAAATCTCCACCCCAGGAAAACGGCGAGATACAGTGGTAATAATATCACGAATAACGGCTCCACTTGGGCTAGTCACCACACCAATTTTCTTGACAAATTGTGGTAAGGGTTGTTTATGACGCTCGTCAAAATACCCCGCCTCAGTCAATTTTTTCTTCAATTGCTCAAACTGAATAGCCAAGGCACCAATACCATCTGGCTCCGCTTTCTCAATGATAATCGAATACGAACCGCTTGGTTCATAAATTTGGACACGGCCAACAACGTTGATTTTCATGCCTTCTTCCAGCTCAAAATCAAGTTTTTTAAAAGTGCCTGCCCACATGGTGGCCTGAATGACCGCTTGCTCATCTTTTAAAGAAAAATATTGATGATTGGGACGACGACGAAAATTGGATACCTGACCAGTCAAATACACCCGCTCCAAATAAGGGTCGCGGTCAAATTTTAATTTAAGGTATTTGGTCAAACTTGACACACTTAAATAATCTGACATAGTAGGCTCCTTTCTGTTCTCTTGTTACCTGATATAAATATGGCATATCATTACAATTATAGCAAAAAATAGCGCAAAATGGCAGACGGAATCTCCTAGTCTGTCCAAACAAAAAGCACCACAGAGCGCTTTTCAGATTATAATTCGGAATACTTTTTCATCACGCGCGGAATATCGGCACTAATGCTTGTCGGAAGAACAACATAGGCATCCGCACTCAATTTATCCGCTATGGCTGAGTGGAGATAAGTCGCCGCTGCCACCGTATCAAAGAGATTATCAGATAATTGTGCCACAAATCCTGCAATCATGCCGCACAAAGTATCCCCCATACCTCCAGTTGCTTGGTAGGGGCCTCCAACCGTCAATTCACCAATACGTTTACCTTGAATGACCTTAGTCTGATGGCTTTTAGCCACTAAAATGGTTGAGGCTGGGAAAGCTTGCAGGGCTTTTCGGGTATTGGGCAAGGTTTGTTTGGCAATGGGAATACCTGATAAGCGTTCCCACTCTTTTTGGTGCGGCGTTAAGATTAGATTTGGCGTCTTAAATTGACGAAAATTGGGCAAAGCAAGGAGATTTAAGGCGGAACCGTCAACAATCAAAATTTGGCGTTTGGCAACCTTATCCAAAACCGTTTTGAAAACCTTTTGGGCTTTAAAGCTTTTACCCAAACCAGGACCAATCAAAATCACATCAGCTTGTTCAATGCTGGTTTGCAAAAGTTCGGTATCCACAGCATCAAAAGCCATGGCTTCTGGCAAGTGGCTATGCAAGGCAGCGATATTGTCACGCTCGGTCGCCACAGTCACCAAACCCGCTCCGCTATTGACCGTAGCAAGAGCCGACATGATAATAGCACCACCATAAGGATAAAAACCACCGATCAAAAGCACATGACCGTAGGTTCCTTTATAAGAATGACTGACACGTTTGGTAATAACTTTTTTAACTAAATGTTCATTGATAATCATAAACTCACACTTCTAAGGGCTGATTGATAGGTTTGTTCCATCAGCATGGTTATGGTCATTGGGCCAACCCCACCAGGAACAGGGGTGATTAGACTGGCTATTGGTTCAACCTCTTCAAAATCAACATCACCAATAAGTCTGCCATCAACATCACGATTCATGCCAACGTCAATGACTACGGCACCTTCTTTGACAAAGTCAGCCGTCACAAAATGACCTTGGCCGATAGCGACAATTAAAATATCCGCTTGCTTGGTGACTTTTGCCAAATCGCGTGTCCGCGAATGCGCCAAGGTTACCGTTGCATTTTTTTCCAGCAGGAGTTGTGCCATAGGCTTACCAACGATATTGGAACGGCCAATGATAACAGCCGTTTTGCCCTCTAACGCCACTTCGTACTCACGCAACAATTCCATGATACCAGCTGGGGTACAAGGCACCATGACAGGACGCCCACTCCAAAGGTGACCAGTATTCATAGGATGAAACCCATCCACATCTTTTTTAGGGTCAATGGCTAAAATGACACGCTTGTCATTGATATGCTTTGGCAAAGGCAATTGCACCAAAATTCCATGAAAACGCTCGTCCTTATTGTATTTTTCAATAACTTGAATCAGCTCTTCTTCGCTGATAGATTCTGACAAACGAACCGTTTCACTCAAAAAGCCGACCTTTTTAGCAAAGCGCTCCTTATTTCGCACATAGACTTGGCTGGCAGGGTTGTCCCCCACTAAAATAACCACCAATCCAGGCACTAGACCTGATTCAGCTTTTAAACGTTCCACTTTTTCCTGCAAGGCCGCTTGCTTTTTTGCCGCTAGGGCTTTGCCATCAATTATCTTTGCCATACCATTCCCCCTTTTTATTATTACCCTCTATTATACCAAAAAAATCGATTATAAAAGTGTGTATTTTCAGAATATTTCTCCATAAAAAAACGTGCTCCAAAGAGCAAGTCCTTATTTTAAATGAGCGGGTTTGTGCATTTCTTCTTTGATAGGGCACGAACACTCACAATCTCCGCAAGCCCCCTTACTTTTAAAGAGGCGTCGAATGCCAAAAAACGTCGCTACTGCAATCAATGCTGCAATAATAAAAGTTGCCATATTATTTCCCCACTGTTTCTAAATCATCCAAATGAATCACTGGCGTGTCTGCTGTTTTTGGTTTTCTGACGATGAAGTAAATTATGCCAAGGCACAACAGAACCGCGATAACTGTCCACACGGTAATTGGCTCACCGTACAAGCAGACCAAACCAAATTGATAAACCACCAAGCTAATCACATAAGCCAAACCTGTTTGAAATCCAATGGTGCCCAAAGTCCATTTCAAATCACCCATTTCACGTTTAATGGCACCAATAGCCGCAAAACATGGGGCACAAAGCAGATTGAAAATCAAGAAAGAATAAGCTGCTAAGCTACTATAATCCAATTGCAAGGCTGTTTCAAGGCCACTAACGTCGCTGCTGTGGTACAAGATACCAAATGTGGCAACCACTGTTTCTTTGGCTGCTAGACCAGTTACAGCTGCCACCGCTGCTTTCCAATTGCCAAAACCAAGTGGTTGGAAAATCCAAGCAAAGAGTTGCCCAAAATGCGCCAAAATAGAAGAATCTGTATCAACGGCATGAAGAGAGAAGTCATAAGAAGACATAAACCAAATAATAACCGTCAAACTGAAAATGACTGTCCCAGCACGTTTTACAAAACTCAAGGCTTTCCCAAAGGCATAGCGAAGAACCGTTCCCATTTTTGGCAAGTGGTAGGCTGGTAATTCCATGATGAAAGGACTCACGTAACTGCCAAGCATAGTTGTTTTCTTCAAAGCAATCCCTGATAAAATAATGGTTAGAAAGCCGATGAAATAGGTCGAGGGCGCTACAAATGGATTGTCAGGGAAAAAGACGCCTGAAATCAAGGCAATGATTTCTAGCTTAGCCGAACAAGGCATGAAGGTCGCCGTCATAATGGTAATGCGGCGGTCACGCTCATTTTCAATCGTTCGGCTCGACATGATGGCTGGCACCCCGCATCCCGTCGCAATTAGCATGGGAATAAAGGATTTTCCAGACAAGCCAAAACGCCTAAAAATACGGTCCATGACAAAGGCAATCCGACTCATGTACCCAATATCTTCCAAGACACCAAGGCAGACAAAGAGCACGAAAATTTGCGGCAAAAAGCCAAGAACCGTTCCCACTCCAGCGATGATACCGTCAATAATCAAAGATTTTAACCAATCAGCCACCTGCCAACTTGTCAACAGAGAATCCGCCAAACTTGGAATCCAGTCACCAAACAAGGTGTCATTGACCCAATCTGTCCACATGATCCCCACCGTCTGAATCGAGAGGAAATAAACCAAAAACATCACCAAAGCAAAGATTGGCAAGGCAAGAATACGGTTCGTCACAATGCGGTCAATACGGTCAGACAGCGTTGTGCTGAAGCTGTTATCGTGGTGCTGAGCCATTTGGGTCACACGTTCGATAAAGGCATAGCGTTCGTTTATGACGATTGATTCCGAATCTTCCGTGAAAATTTCCTCAGTGATTTTGATCACGTCATCGATTTCTTTCTGCTGAAACTCCGATAAAGTCACCTCGGTTTGCACCAAAGCGTCGCGTTCAAAGAGCTTAATGGCAAAAAAACGCATGGCACGTTCTGGGACGCTATTGCCTAAAATATCCACAATCTGTTGAATAGCTGCCTCAAATTTATCGCTGTACACAGGGTATTGCACCGTATCCACAGTTGCTCGAGTGGTGTGTGCTGCCTTTTTCAAAACCTTATCCACACCTTGATTTTTAATAGCGCTGGTCGAAACGACAGGAACACCTAGTTGATAAGACAACTTATCCACACTAATCTCTTTCCCTTGAGCTTTTAGCACGTCGCTCATGTTCAAGGCCAATGTTACAGGGATACCCGTTTCAATCAACTGAGTTGTCAAATAAAGATTGCGTTCAAGATTTGTGGCATCTACCACATTTAAAATGCTGTCAGCACGGTTGCTCAACAAATAATCTCTGGCAACTTTTTCCTCAGGCGTATAAGGCGACATGGAATAAATACCAGGCAAATCTTGAACTTGCCAGTTTTGGTTGAGCCTGGCTGTCCCACTCTTACGCTCAACCGTCACTCCAGGCCAATTTCCCACGCGCTGATTGGTTCCTGTCAAAATGTTAAACAGACTGGTTTTCCCGCTATTGGGATTTCCGATTAAAGCAATTTCTGTCATTTGTCCTCCTCTCCCTCGATTTTCACCACACTAATCATCTGCGCTTCAGACTTGCGCAAGGTCAATTCATACCCACGTAAACGAATTTCAATCGGGTCACCTAGCGGAGCGACTTTACGAAGGTAAACTTTGGTATGACGCGTCAGTCCCATATCCATAAGACGCCGTTTGGTTTCATTTACCGCATAAATGCCTTCGATATAAGCGAATTCGCCAACCTTCAAATTCGACAAAGGCATGACTTCCTTGTCACCTTCTTCGGTAACATCAATGTGTTTTAAAATGGATTGATCAAAGGCCAAACGACTCGATTTTAGCATGACAATAGCACTTGTAGATGTCTTAGACACCAATCGAATGGGACTGCTCACCTTTAACCCCAAGTGCGATAAATGCCGCACACTATCATCTGGTAAATCTATGCTCGCAACGGTGTAGGGAATCCCCACCTTTGCATTTTGCAAAATCATATCTAAAACCTCCCTACCAGGTAAGAAAATCTCCTGTTATAAGGCTTTATTATAGCACAAAAACCGACCCAATTTAGCCGATTTGCCATATTTTCCAGCCTATAACAAAAATGAGAATTATTCTAATTATCACAAAAAAATCATAGAAAGGAACGGCTAAAGGCCAACCCATTTCTATGATTTCAATGCTTTGTTTACAAGACCTTACTTAAAAAGTCTTTTGTTCGTTCTTCTTTGGTGTGTTCAAAGACTTCTTCTGGCGTTCCTTGTTCCACGATAACACCGCCGTCCATGAAAATTACACGGTCAGCCACTTCACGGGCAAAGCCCATTTCGTGTGTCACGATAGCCATTGTCATCCCTGATTTGGCGAGGTTTTGCATAACCCCAAGTACTTCTCCAACCATTTCAGGGTCAAGGGCTGATGTGGGTTCGTCAAACAACAAAACGTCAGGATCCATAGCTAAGCCACGCGCAATCGCGATACGTTGTTGTTGCCCACCTGAAAGGCTATTTGGATAAGCGTCTGCCTTATCACGAAGCCCGACCTTTTCAAGCAATTCATAAGCCTTAGCTTCTGCTTGGGCTTGCGGAATTCCTTTTGTTTTGATAGGCGACAAGGTAATGTTTTCTAAAACCGTCATATTTGGGAAAAGGTTAAATTGTTGGAAAACCATACCCATTTTTTCACGCATTTTAAAAATATCATTTTTCTTGTCTGTAATATCTACCCCTTCAAAGGTAATCACACCCTTAGTTGGTGTTTCCAATAAATTCATGGTACGAAGGAAGGTTGATTTTCCTGAACCTGACGGTCCGATAATAACCACCACTTCTCCCGCGTGAATATCGAGGTCGATTCCTTTTAATACTTCATTTTTTCCGAAATATTTATGAAGTCCTTTGATTGAAATAATTGTTTTTGACATTAGTTACGAGCTCCATTTCCCATACGTTTTTCCAGTTGTTTCAATAAGAAAGACAAGACTGTGGTTACCATCAAGTAGTAAAATGCCGCAAAAAGAAGTGGCGTTACAGGTAGATAAGTGGCGGTCACGACTGATTGTGCCCCACTCCACAATTCCATAACCCCGATGGTTTGCAAGAGGGAACTGTCTTTGATAATGGTAATAAATTCATTCCCCAAGGCTGGCAAAATGTTTTTCAAAGCCTGTGGTAAAATGACGTAACGCATGGCATTGACGGGACGAATTCCAAGCGAATACGCCGCTTCCAACTGCCCCTTAGGCACTGCCTCAATCCCTGCACGCACAATCTCAGAAATATAAGCACCGCTATTTAAAGAAATGATAATAATACCAGGTAATAGACGTGAAAAATCAAGGTTCAAAACCCCAAATCCAATAATAGGAGCATTGTTAAAATGCATCCAAGCAAATGAAATCATAATCTGAACGACCATGGGTGTCCCACGGAAAACCCAGACATAAAAACTCGTAATCGCGTTTAAAATCTTGCTATTTGTTCGTTTAGCCAGAGCAACTAAAATACCAATAATGGTCCCAAAAAAGACGACGCAAGCCGAAATCATAATGGTCACAAGGACACCATAGTTAAAATAAGACCAATATTCTGGTAAAAATGAAAAGTTCATTTATTTCTCCTATCACTAATAATCAACTAATTATAACATTCTTTGAATAAAAATACAACAACACAAAGACGTGCTTACCTTGCTTTTTTTCAGCAAAAAAGGAGCGTCGTAACAACCCCTTTATGTCAGAGCATCAAAACGAAAAAGGTTGCTTTTTAAAACAACCCCCGTTTGACTTTTTAAATGATCGCTATTTTAGTAAAGAAGATCGTAGATTTCCATTGCGATAAGGTCGATGCTATCAAATGAGTAAAACTCACGCGCTTCAACATCACGCAAAGTGAAAACAGGACCATTTTCAGAGTCATTGCTAAATGACACTTCTGCCACAACGACACCATCACGTTCAAAATTACGTTTTAGATTGCTACTATCAGTTGTCATCAATTCCAAACGGTTGATAATTCTCACCAAATGTGATTCCATGTTTTTTTCTCCTATTTGTTTATTGTCTTTTCTATTTTAACATAATTTTTCCTAAACAAACACTCTTAGGAGGGTATTTTCTTATATTTATGGTTCAATTAAGAAATGACCTTGAGCGATTGGTACATAATTGCCTTGATAGAATGCATACGGTTTTCTGCTTCTTGGAAAATGATCGGGCTAAATTGTTGAAAAACAGCATCTGTGATTTCCAGTTCGGCCAAGCCGTATTTTTGGTAAATCTCCTGACCAATCTCGGTATTAAGGTCATGAAAAGCTGGCAGACAGTGCATGACAATCACATTTGGATTTTCCGTTTTGGCTAACAAGTCCGCGTTAATCTGATAAGGTAGCAACAGGTCAATCCGTTCTTTAAAGTCAACCGCTTCTCCCATAGATACCCAAACATCGGTGTAGAGCATATCCACACCTTTAACAGCATCAAGGTCATCGGTGATCGTGATTGTCGCACCATTATTGTATTGCTGCGCCAAAGCAACAATTTCTGCTTTTGGCTGCAAACTCTCTGGAGCGATGATGGTCACATGAACTCCCAAAATAGCTGAGGTAACCAGCAAGGAATTCGCCATATTATTGCGTCCATCACCGACATAAGCAATGCTTAAACCGTCCAAACTGCCAAAAACTTCCTTTAAAGTCATAAAATCTGCAATCATTTGGGTCGGGTGCCAAGTGTCTGTCAACCCATTCCACACAGGCACGCCCGAATGCTCTGCCAAGGCCTCCACATCTTCTTGCTTAAAACCACGGTATTCAATCCCATCAAACATAGACCCCAGAACTTTTGCCGTATCAATGACGGATTCTTTCTTGCCCAGCTGAATCTCGTCACTACCAAGATAAGTGACATTCATGCCCAAATCTTGCCCTGCCACCGTGAAAGCCGAACGCGTTCTCGTGCTGGCTTTTTCAAAAATCAAGGCAATATTCAATCCCTCTAAATACTTATGCAAAATTCTTTTCTTTTTTAATTCCTTAAAAGCCAAGCCTAAATCAATCAATTCTAAGAGCTCTTCCTTTGTAAAATCAATCTCTTTCACAAATGATTTTTGTTTTGTCATATGTCATCTCCACCCTTTTATTCTGAAATATTATAATTTATTTTAGCATAAATATACCATTTGTCAATATTTTCTGAATAAAAATAAAATATAGCACTCTAATGACAAGAGTGATAATTTTGTAATCTTTTTCCTTGATTTCTAGTCATCACATGCTATAATGGAAATATAAATTTGACTATCTTTGACCTTTGTCGCCATAGTCAGTGATTTCGAAAGGAGGGTATATTATATGCTCTGTCAAAATTGTCATTTAAATGAATCAACCATTCATCTTTATACAAATGTCAACGGTCAGCAAAAGCAGATTGACTTGTGCCAAAACTGCTATCAAATCATGAAAACTGACCCTAACAATACTATTTTAGGAAATCTAGGTGGGGGGCAATCAGCTACGTCAAACAATCAAAACCAAGCATCTGGTACCAATCCATTTGACGATTTTTTTAGCAATCTAGGTAACTTCCAAGCATTTGGAAATCAAAGCTTCCAAAATACACCTCCAACTCAGTCAGGAAATGGTGGGCGTAACGGAGGAAACAATAATAACAACTATCGCAACAATGGTGGTGCCCAACAACCAAAAGGCTTACTAGAAGAATTTGGTATCAATATTACTGAAATGGCCCTTCGTGGCGATATTGACCCTGTCATCGGACGTGATTCTGAAATTGTCCGTGTCATCGAAATTCTCAACCGCCGTACCAAAAATAACCCTGTCCTCATCGGAGAACCTGGTGTTGGTAAAACCGCAGTTGTGGAAGGCCTAGCCCAAAAAATCGTTGACGGCAATGTACCACAAAAATTGCAAAACAAACAAGTCATTCGCTTAGATGTGGTTAGCCTCGTTCAAGGCACTGGCATCCGTGGTCAATTTGAAGAACGCATGCAAAAATTGATGGAAGAAATCCGCAAACGTAAGGACGTTATCCTCTTCATTGATGAAATTCACGAAATTGTTGGTGCAGGTTCAACAGGTGATGGCAGCATGGATGCAGGTAACATTTTGAAACCAGCCTTGGCACGCGGTGAATTGCAACTGGTTGGGGCAACAACCCTCAATGAATATCGCATCATCGAAAAAGATGCTGCTTTAGAACGTCGCATGCAGCCTGTCAAAGTGGATGAACCAAGCGTTGAAGAAACCATTACCATTCTTCGTGGTATTCAAAAGAAATATGAAGATTACCACCATGTCAAATACAGTGATGATGCTATTGAAGCAGCCGCAAATCTATCAAATCGCTATATTCAAGACCGTTTCTTGCCTGACAAGGCCATCGACCTTCTTGATGAAGCTGGTTCTCGCATGAATTTGACGCTTAATTTTATTGATCCAAAAGAAATCGATAAACGTCTAGAGCAAGCTGAAAACTTGAAAACTCAAGCCACTCGTGAAGAAGATTACGAACGCGCTGCTTATTTTCGCGACCAAATCGCTAAATACAAGGAAATGCAGCAACAAACTATCAACGAGGAAGATATTCCAGTCATCACTGAAAAAACCATCGAAGCGATCATTGAAGAAAAGACCAACATTCCTGTTGGCGACTTGAAAGAAAAAGAACAATCTCAATTGATTCATTTAGCCGATGATTTGAAGAAACACGTGATTGGACAAGATGAGGCTGTGGATAAAATTGCCAAAGCCATCCGCCGTAATCGTATCGGACTTGGTACCCCAAATCGTCCAATTGGTTCTTTCCTTTTTGTCGGGCCAACTGGTGTTGGTAAAACCGAACTTTCAAAGCAATTGGCTATCGAACTCTTTGGTTCAGCTGATAGCATGATTCGTTTTGATATGTCTGAGTACATGGAAAAACACGCTGTCGCTAAACTTGTCGGAGCCCCTCCAGGGTATGTTGGTTACGAAGAAGCTGGACAATTGACTGAAAAAGTACGCCGCAACCCTTATTCACTTATCTTGCTTGATGAAGTGGAAAAAGCGCATCCTGATGTGATGCATATGTTCTTGCAAGTTCTTGATGACGGTCGTTTGACAGACGGACAAGGACGCACAGTCAGCTTCAAGGATACCATTATCATCATGACATCAAATGCCGGAACTGGTAAGGTAGAAGCTAGCGTTGGTTTTGGGGCAGTACGCGAAGGACGCACTAATTCTGTTCTAGGCGAATTAGGCAACTACTTCAGCCCTGAATTTATGAACCGTTTTGACGGCATTATCGAATTCAAATCACTCAGCAAGGATAACTTGCTCCACATCGTCAACCTCATGCTTGATGATGTTAACAAACGCCTTGCTCAAAATGACATTCATCTTGAAGTAACCGATAAGGTAAAAGAAAAATTGGTTGACATTGGTTACGACCCTAAAATGGGAGCACGTCCTCTCCGTCGTACTATTCAAGACTACATTGAAGATGCTATTACCGACTACTATCTTGAAAATCCAAGCGAAAAAGATTTGAAGGCTGTTTTGACCAGCAAGGGCAAGATTAGCATCAAATCCGCTAACAAAGACAAAGATAAAGATGCTGAAACCGCATCAGAACCGACAGAATAAGTCATTATTCTCCAGATAGCAACTATCTGGAGAATTTTAAAAACTAATATTATTAAAATATTCAGATAACTTTCTGGAAAAAATGAGAGCGATTTAGTATAATATAAGTAATGGATGGATTTAGTGTCGTCAGGTTTGTCTGATTCGCTGCTTCTATCCCATTTACCAATGGAGGAAAAGCATTATGACAAATCCTACTTTCGGTCAAAAATTAGACCATGTTAACTATAAAGCGCGCTATGGCGTGTATGCGATTATTCCAGATAAGAGCCAAACGCAAATCATTTTAGTTCAAGCTCCAAACGGCTCATGGTTTTTGCCTGGTGGCGAAATCGAAGCTGGTGAAGACCATTTTACCGCCTTGCAACGTGAGCTCCGAGAAGAATTGGGCTTTTCAGCGGATATTGGCTATTATTATGGGCAAGCCGATGAGTACTTCTACTCACGTCATCGCAATACCTACTTCTACAACCCTGCTTACTTGTACGAAGTCACCCATTTTCAAGAATTAGGGGCACCGCTTGAGGACTTTAACAACCTCGCTTGGTTCCATGTTGAAGAAGCCATCCAAAAATTAAAACGCGGCAGCCACCAATGGGGTGTGAAAGCCTGGCTGAAAAAACACCATAAAAACGCTTAATTTGTTAAAAATCGTGTTATAATATTAATGTAAAGAAAACATCAGGAGGGGAGTATATGAGATTAATCAACACCACCAGTAGCCACTCTGAGTTAGTTCGTAACCAACTTCGCAATACGGATGCTCAGCTGGTTGAGACTTATTCAGCAGGAAATACTGACGTTATTTTCACGCAGGCGCCTAACCACTACGAGCTGTTGATTTCAAACAAATATCGCGCTATTAAAGATAGTGAAATTGAAACCATTCGTGAGTTTTTCCTCAAGCGTAAAATCGATACGTCAAGTATCCAATTAGACCAGCTAAAAACTCTACACACGGCTAATCTCATTGAAATTTCATTCCCAACAGCTTCTTAATCTGAGGCATTTTGTCTCAGATTTTTTCTTTTGGACAAGCAAAAAAGCTAGGATTCTCATCCTAGCTTTTGATTTTTTATTGGCTTATTCAAAACCTTCGCTTACGGCTGCTGAAAAATTCGTTTCAACAATGTCAGCACAGTGGTCACAGATTGTCACACCGTATGAGCGTTCCGCTGTTGTTGGGTCAACACGGCGGCAGCGGTCACAAACAGCACCTTCTGCATGAGCAACTGTGAAGGCAACATCTTCAAAAGCAACGGCATCTGCTGGCGCAGCTTCATCTGTAATGGTCAATTGAGAAACAATCAACAATTGCGCAATGTCGCTATCAAGAGCTGTCAAAAGTGTTCTCACTTCTTCGCTCGCATAGATTGTCAAATGAGCTTCCAATGATTTACCGATAACTTTAGTATTACGCGCTTCTTCCAAGGCTTTTTGAGCTTGGTTGCGAAGGGTCATGAAGGCATCCCATTCTTCAAGGATATTGTCTTGACCTTCAAAGACTTCTGCTTCTGGTAATTCTGATAATTGCACGTAGTCTTCTGGTTCAAACTCTAAGTATGACCAAATTTCTTCCGCAGTGTGTGGAAGGATTGGTGTCAACAATTTAGTGATTTTAACCAAAATGTCATAAAAGACGGTTTGCATTTGACGACGAGCAAGGTTGTCAGCTGCTTCGATGTAAACCACATCTTTGGCAAAATCAAGGTAGAAGGCAGACAAATCAACAGTGATGAAGTTCACAACAGCTTTGTAGATAGCCATGAAACCATAAGCTTCATAAGCTTTACGGATAGTTGCTACCAATTGGTTGAATTTCACGGTCATGTATTTATCCACAGAACGCAATTCTTCGTAAGCAACGGTATCTTCATTTGGATTGAAATCGCTGGTATTTGCAATCAAGAAACGAAGGGTATTACGGATTTTACGGTAAGTTTCTGACGTTTGTTTCAAAATATCCATTGAAATACGAACATCGTTGCTAGAATCAACGCTTGTTACCCAAAGACGTAAGATTTCAGCACCAAATTGTTTTTCAACGTCACTTGGAAGGATAGTGTTTCCGAGTGATTTAGACATTTTTTCACCTTTACCATCAAGAACGAAACCTTGAGAAAGGACAGCTTTATAAGGAGCATGACCATTGACGGCAACTGAGGTAATCAATGATGAGTTGAACCAACCACGGTATTGGTCAGAACCTTCAAGGTAAAGATCAGCTGGATATTCCAAACCTTCGCGGGCATTCATAACACCATTCCATGAAGAACCTGAGTCAAACCAAACATCCATGATATCTGTTTCTTTGGTAAATTCGCCATTTGGTGAACCTGGGTGCGTGAAGCCTTCTGGAAGAAGGTCTTTGGCATCGCGTTCCCACCAAACGATTGAACCGTATTTTTCAAACAAATCTGCAACGTGGTCAGTCACTTCTTTAGTCATGATAGCTGTACCGTCTTCTGCATAGAAGATTGGAAGTGGCACACCCCAAGCACGTTGACGTGAGATAACCCAATCGCCACGGTCACGAATCATGTTGTAAAGACGTGTACGACCCCATTCTGGATAGAATGTTGTGCGGTCAATTTCATCAAGAATGTCTCGACGGAATTTAGAAACTGATGCAAACCATTGTGGTACAGCACGCCAGATGATTGGTTTCTTAGTACGCCAGTCAAATGGGTATGAGTGAGTAATGGCTTCGCTAGCAAGCAAAAGGTCGCCAAGTTTTTCAGTAACAGTTGGAACAACTTTATCGTAGAATTGACCTTGGAAATCTGGACCAGCATTTTCCATCATGATACCACGTTCATCAACAGTAACAAAAACTTCCAATCCGTATTTAACACCAACGTTGTAGTCATCTTCACCAAAACCAGGGGCAGTATGGACAACACCTGTACCTGAATCAAGTGTAACGTGGTCACCCAAGATAACCAATTCATCCACTTCAGTATCCCATGGGTGTTCTGTAACGATATATTCGAGTTCAGTACCTTTATGTTTAGCGAGAATTTCAAATGATTCCCAACCAAATTTTTCAGCTAAGCTATCCAAAAGTCCTTCTGCAACAACGAATTTTCGGTCATTATTAGCAGGTTTCACAACGACATAATCCATATCAGGACCAACAGTCAAAGCGCGTGATGCTGTTACTGTAAATGGTGTTGTTGTCCAAACGACAATGTAAGTATCTGTATCAAGCACACCTTTACCATCTTTAACTTTATTGGCATAGTAAAGAGAAGTTGAATCAATATCGTGGTATTCAATTTCAGCTTCCGCAAGAGCTGATTCAGATGACCATGACCAGTAAACTGGCTTAGCACCACGATAAATGTAGCCTTTGTCAGCCATAGCACCAAAGACACGGATTTGAGCCGCTTCATAAGCTGGTTTTAGAGTAATGTATGGATTTTCCCAATCAGCAGAAACTCCTAAACGTTTAAAGTCGTTACGTTGTTTATCCACTTGGCTAAGCGCATACTCACGACACATTTCAAGGTATTCTGTCAATGGAATTTCTTTGCGTTTCACACCTTTTTTAGACAACACTTGTTCAATTGGCAAACCGTGTGTGTCCCAACCAGGTACATAAGGGGCGCGGAAACCAGACATTGATTTTGAACGCACAATAATATCTTTAGAAATTTTATTCATGGCATGCCCAACGTGGATATTTCCGTTAGCGTACGGAGGTCCATCGTGGAGGTTGAAAGAAGGCTTGCCTTCGTTTAATTGTTGACGTTTGGCGTAAATGTTAGCTTCTTCCCATTCTTGCTGCCATTTTGGTTCTTTGTTAGGAAGCCCAGCACGCATTGGGAAAGCTGTTTTTCCAAGATTAAGCGTTTCTTTTAGTTTCATAGCTACTCCTTATATAAATAATCTAACTGTCATCACACAAGCAACGACAGAAGGTTGACAGGGTTAAATAATAAAAAAGAGCTTTCGCCTCAAAAGGACGAAAGCTCGTGGTACCACCTTTGTTCAGAGATTTTATTTTCCTAAAAAAATCAGGTCAAACCAAATCTCCCTCTGCGACTCGTAAGGTAAGTCAGCCCTTTTATCTTACTTCATTCAGATAAAACGATTCGAAAATGATAATTGCCAATCTAGGGATTACAGGACTCACACCATCTCCTGCTCGCTGAAAATATGGATTAACAATCGCGTTTTTCTTAGTCTTCTTCGATATTCAATTTAAATGTTTGTGTTTCGCTGAGATTAACTACTTCATCTGTATCTGCGTCAGCAGATTCGTTGTCAGCAGCTGCTAATTTTTGCGTTTCTTCAAGGTGTTTGTTGCTTTCTTCAACACGACGTTGCAATTCTTCCATTTCTTCTGGTGTGAATTGACGTGTCGCATCCATTGACAACTCATCATCCAATTCTGGAACTTCTTCGTCTAACACTTTCTCAACAACTTCACGAAAAGCTGCGTCTGAGTTTTGAAGATAAACGGCTGTTGGTTGCAACAATTCGTTCCATTCTGGTGAGTTAGCCAAGCTAAGTTGACCTTCAATAGCAGCTACCAAACGTTGGTGGAAGACGCGTGTTTGACGTTTCAAATCTTCTGTTTCCACAGCAACACGTTTTGCTTCGTCAGTTGCATCACGCAAAATTTGGTTGGCTTTTGATTTTGCTTCATCAATCAAATGTTGCGCATCGTAGTTCGCCTTGCTAACAAGGTTTGCTGCTTCGTCGTTTGCTGATGTTTTCACTTTTTCAGCTGTTTCTTGAGCAAGGATAACAGATTGGCTCAATGATTCTTTCATTTCATCAAAGTAAGCCAATTTATCTTCCAAATCTTTGATACGATTTTCTTGCTCATGGTTACGACGAACCAAGTTTTCGTAGTCTTCAACAACAATATCTAGAAATTCATTAACTTCTTCTTCGTCATAACCACGGAATTTTACTTTAAATGTTTTATCTTTAATATCAAGTGCTGTAAGTGCCATTGAATTCTCCTTATTTATGTATCATCTTATCTATGGTCAATTTCAATTTGCCGTTTTTGGTTATCCCATTATCGCTCAAAATTGAAAATCGACCAAACCCTCTTACACTAACTAAATCTCCAACTTGAAGAACTGTCGCTGTTTTATCGATCAGTTGATAATTAAGTTTGACTTTACCTGTTCCTATTAACTGCGCAGCTTGCGTTCTTGATAGCTTTAGCACAGTTGCCAGAATCTTATCCAGACGCATACTTGACACGATGACGTTTAGCTGCAGACTAGCCTGATTTGCAACGATGATATCGCTTAGAGGAATTTCTCTCAATGAAACACTCGTTCTGGCTATCTTTGTTGTATGGATTCTAATATAATCAGACATATTTCGCGAAACTAACACCTGAGCGTAGCCATCTGTTACCAAAATATCACCGATGACTGTCCGTTTAATGCCAAGATGATTAAGGAGAGTTCCCATAATCTGTGCATGGCTTAACTGGGCAAATTTTGACTGGTAACGCACTTCAAGCAAGGCTAATTCAAAATCTTCTACCTGACAGACATAATATTCTGGTGCGATAATCAGACGGGCATATTCACTAGCATAATAATCACTGGACACAAATGCTTTCAGTCCAAAATGATTAACCACCGTTTTCGCAATCTCGATTTGACGAGGATTTAAAAACTCCGTCAAAACATAGGCATAGGTTTCTTCTACCCGCTGAGCAAGACGTGTTATTTTATCAATAAAGTCATGCTCCTCAGGTCGAAAATGTTGATAGACTCCTTGTGATGTCATAAGGATGTGAATACCATAATCAGAATGCGGCTCAAAATATTAAGAGCGAACACTACAGCTATAATCGTAAAATCTAACCCCAAAAATTGAAGGTTAAAACGTCGGAAAGGTCTAATCACAGGCTCAACAATTTGTGTCAAAACCTGCCCCAACCAAGTATCGTAGGCTCCTGGGAACCAAGACAGTAAAGCGTAAGCAAATAGTAGATAAGAATAAAACTGAATCGTCTTTAGTAATACAATTAATATAAAAATCATATGTTATCTATATTATCGTCTTTTCATGTCAAAATCAAATCCGACATCTTGACCATTATTTGGCATTGGAAGTTCTTCAACATTGACAATCACATTAAATGGTGTCAAAAGGTACATTGAACTACCTACTTTTTGAAGTGTTCCATAAAGCACTTTACTTGCGCCATCAATGAAATCAAGGCAACGACGTGCTTGAGCGTCTAGCATGTATTGAAAATCAATCAAAACACATTCGTTATTGTTTAACAAATCCACTACTTCTTGAGCATCCTCATATTTACGAGGGTATTTAAGCGTAATAGTTGTAGTTTGTTGATTCACATTTGCTTGCTCTTCACGGCGTTGGTTTAATGCGCGAACACGTTGCATATCTTCTACCGTCCTCTTTTGTTGAGATGAAGATGAGCGTTGAGCATCGTTACCATTAACCACGTGTTGAACGCGGTTAGATGGTTGAGGTTGTTCCATTGGTCGTTTGATTGGCTGGACCTTTTCACTCTCTTGAGAGGCAGAAGGCTTGACCTCCTCACTCACTGTTGGCTCAACGTCACTAACTTCATCAGTATCAAAATATGAAATTATTTTCTCAAATCTGTCTTTAAATGCCATCTTTTCTCCTGTTACTTAAAGAATGATGTCCCAATTCTGACGAAAGTCGCTCCGTTTTGAATAGCAAGCTTAAAATCACCGCTCATCCCCATGCTTAATTCTGTAAATGGCATATGGGGTAAACCACGTTTTTGTAACTCTTGTCTAATCTGATTTGCTCTACCAAAAATGTCGTTTATCTCATTTCCAGAAGCATCTTTCGGAGCCATTGTCATTAGGCCCACCAGTTCCACTTTATCACATTCAGAGATAGCGGCTAAAGCTTCGTCAATTTCCGAAACTTTAAAACCGTGCTTACTCTCTTCACCTGAAATATTGACTTGTAGGAAACATTTGATTGTATGCTCCGCTCGTTTCTGAATTTCTAAAGCCAATTTGACAGAATCTAAGGCATGGAAGTAATCCACCAAGTTAATCACATTTTTAACTTTACGGCGTTGCAAACTTCCAATCAAATGCCAAGTCAAAGGTCTGTCTTTCAAAGCTTCGTATTTATCAAGAAAAACATCAACCCTGTTTTCCCCAATATGGGTAATGCCAGTATCAACAAGACGAGCAGCCACACCACTGTCAACGTACTTCGTCACTGCAATAATATTGACACTATCCTTAGAGCGATTAGCGGCTTGCGCTGCCTGCGCTACTTGTTCAAAAACAAGGTCTTTATTCTTTTGAAAATCCGTCATTAACGGTTTTTAAAGAATGGTGGTGTTTCTAATTCATCGTCAGTTGTGTCGTTGCTTGAGAAAGTTGACATCGTCAATTTGCTGTCTAGTTCACCTTCTTTTGGACGGCTGATGTTGTCACGACGAAGGTCCCAGTTTCCAAATGAATTGTCTTTTTGTTGTGAAGCTGGGTTAGACGCTGGTTGTGATGTTGGTACAGTGTTTGTTGCACCCATATCATAGTCAAAGCTTGAACGACGTTCAAAAGCTGGTTGGCTTGATTGTTGTGCACGTTCAGAAGCGTATTGAGCACCTGCTGCTTGTGGTGCATTTGGTTGGTTAAATGAACGGTTTGATTGTTGGAAACCAGCCACTTTATCTGCACGGTCTTGGCGGACACCAGTTGCCACAACAGTCACACGGATTTCATCTTTCATGCTGTCATCAATAGATGTACCCAACCAAATGTTGACCCCTTTACCAGCAGCTTGGCTGATGATTTCAGAAGCTTCTTCGGCTTCAGTAAGAGTCATGTCAAGACCACCAGTAACGTTTACGATAACATCTGCAGCACCATCGATTGTTGTTTCAAGTAATGGTGAGAAGATAGCTTTGCGAGCAGCTTCTGTGATACGTTCTTCACCAGAACCGATACCGATTCCCATAAGAGCGTTACCTTTGTTTGCCATAACGGTTTTCACATCGGCAAAGTCAAGGTTGATAAGGCCTGGGCTTGTAATCAAGTCTGTAATACCTTGTACCCCTTGTCTAAGCACATTGTCAGCTTCACTAAGTGCTTCAAGAAGCGGTGTCTTTTTATCCACGATTTCAAGAAGGTTGTTGTTTGAGATAATCAACAAAGTATCTACTTGTTCGCGAAGTTCTGCAATACCTTCAGCAGCGAAGTTGCCACGTTTGTTTCCTTCAAAACCAAACGGACGTGTGACAACGGCAACTGTAAGAGCACCCAAGCTTTTAGCAATACGAGCGATAACTGGCGCAGCACCTGTACCAGAGCCACCACCCATACCAGCAGTGATAAAGACCATATCAGAACCTGACAAAGCATCTGTCAAAGCTTCTTCGCTTTCTTCGGCAGCTTTACGACCAACCTCAGGTTGACCTCCAGCACCTAAGCCACGTGTTAATTTTGGACCTAATTGAATGACTGTTTCTGCTTTTGAAGAACTCAACGCTTGAATATCAGTGTTAGCAGCGATAAATTCAACACCTGCAACACCTTCATCAATCATGCGGTTAATGGCATTTCCGCCACCCCCGCCGACACCGATAACTTTAATAATAGCACCTTGTACAGACGCTGCATCAAATGAAATTCCCATTTTTAATTTTCCTCACTTATTATTAATCAAACATACTTCCAAAAAGACCACGAATACGCTCTGTCAGGCTAGGTCTTGATGGCTCCTTATGAGCAGGAATACCCTGAGGAGCCTGCGGTGTAGGCTCGCTAACTACTGGAGCAACAGGCTCTGGAGCTGGTTGATAGACTGGACGTGGTTGTGGTTCTGGTTCAAAATCCACTGGCTTACGTCTAAGGAGTTCTTCACCAGAAACCGCACGTTGAGCAATCACATCTACCTCGCTCATCATGCCAACGTATTCTACCAAACTAATCACGTTGGCAAACATTGGGTTACGGATACCCACTTGGTTTGGCACGTGGAGTTTAACAGTGGTTCCGAAAATTTCTTGAGCCAACTCAACCACACCTGGCATGATCGCTCCACCACCGACAAGAATAATCCCTCCTGGCAAATCCAAGAGGCGTCCACGTTCCAAATCTTGTTTGACACGGTCTAAGATGTGGCGAACACGCGCAGAAATGATTTCTGCCAAGTAATGCTCGCTCACTGAAATTGGCGTGTCACTACCAACCACATCAACTTGAACACTTTCTGACTCACTTGCTTCTGCCAAGTTTGCTTGTCCAAAGTTGAATTTAAGCGCTTCTGCAATTTGCATTGATGTCTTCAAGACTTTCGAAATGTCTTTTGTGACATACTCTCCACCTTCTGGGTAGATGTTTGTGTATTGCAACTCTTGTGCGCGCATTGAAGCGACTGTTGTTTGACCGCCACCCATATCAATCACAGTAGCACCAAATTCACGTTCCCCTTCGTTGAGAACTGATTTCGCCAAAGCTAGTGGTGAAATAATCACGTTTTCCACGCTAATACCAGCACGCTCTACTGTCTTGCGAAGATTGTGAAGGATCGTGCTTGGCCCAGTGTAAATCAAGCCACGCATTTCCAAGCGAATACCCATCATGCCACGAGGGTCACGGATACCTTGGAAACCATCCACGATAAACTCTTCTGGAATGAGTGAAATCACTTCACGCTCTGGCGTAATGCTTTTTGTCAAAGCTGATTTCACGACACTATCAACATCTTCGTCTTTAATTTCTTTTGATTCGCTAGGAACGGGAATCATCCCTTGAGTAGGCTCGATTTGAAGAAGATTAGCTGGAAGACCAACGTTAATCTTATCAATGGTCATTCCGGCTTTTTCTTCTGCTTGTTCAACCGCTTTTTTGATTGCTTCAGCAGCAGCTTCAATATCTATAATAATTCCATCTTTTACTCCAGTGCTGGGAACGTTGCTCACACCAATGACGTTCATCTCGCCAGAAACAAATTCTGCTACGAGAACTTTAATCGAGCTTGTCCCTATATCCAAACCTGTAAAAAAGCCATTTCTAGCCATTCACTCGACCTCTCTATCTTTCCATTCATTTACTATTCTAAAATCTGCATAAAATCAGAAGTATTCAGAAAATATTATATCATAAAAAAACGTAAAATGTTATCATTTTACGTTTTTTGTTATAGAAACTTCAATTTCGTTTTTTCGCTTTAACAACACGGATTTGGAATCATTGTTGAGTACTTGACGTATCACTAACTGCGTCTGTTTCGGTGCTGGTAGCTGATGCCTCTTGACTCACTTCTGACTGACTTTCTGTGTCGTTAGACTCTGTCAATTCCGTTGATTCATCTGTGCTTTCCGTTTGTGACTCGTCCGCGTTAGCTTCATTTTGCGCTTTTTCTTTTTCGGCAGCAGCTTCTGACTCAATAGTTGACGTGGTTGTGTAAATACCAACTTCCATATCCACAATACTATTTTCCGTCAAGTTTTGCTTGATTTTATCGTAATATGGCAATTTTTCATCCAATTCTGATAGCGGAACACGCACCGTATTGCCATCGTGCATTTCCAAATTCAGCAAATCTGAAGTTGTTGACGAATCAGCCGAGCTCACAATTTGAATTTGTTGCACCAAACTCTTGTCTAATTTTGAGAAAGCTTTGATGAGTTGCTCAATTTCTTTTTCAGATGATAAATTGATGGTTAAGAAATTGTCTGGCAAATCCTGCGAGCTAACAACTCCCAAACGTGTGCCATTTTCAAGAATTGGCTGATAACCATCGTCTGTCTGTGCATAAGCCACAATGTTGTATTCTTTAATCTTAATCGTGAATTTATTAGGAAAATGATAGGTCATTTTCGCTTCCCTGATGAGCTTATCATTCTTTAAGATATTGTGCATATAAGATGACCTATTCAAAATCAAGGAAAAGAAATAATCTGAACTGCTGATGCCAGATGCCGACAAGACATCTTCTTGAGTGGCTCTATTGCCACCTTCGACAGTAATCACTTTCTTTTTGCTTAAGGGCGATACCAAGAAAATCGAAATCGCCAACACAAGAACAGCACCCAAAAGAACAGGAAGAGCGTGCCTGATTGCTTTTTGAAGGGGTGAGCGTTCTTTTTTTTCTTTGGGCTTTTTCACCTTTTTAGGTTTGGGTTGGTCTGATTCCACTATTTCTGAGAATTCAGAGGATTCCTTTTTCTTGTCACTTGCCTTATCGGCTACTTTTTCCTTAGAATCCTTGTCCTCATCATCTTCAGCTTGCTTTTGGCTAGCAGCGTAAGGATTGCGTTCCAAACGCATCTTTTCTTGCTGCTTTTTTTTCTCCAACTCTTCAGCTTCTTTTTTCTTCAAAAACTTAATATTCCGTTTTTGCCATTCGGTTAATTCTTCTTGTGGTTTTGTGTCTTGTTGTTTGTCTTGCTCTTTCTCTTTTGCCATTTAAATTCCTTTTGCGGTTTTAGAAATGTCAGCCATCATCAGATGGTAAAATTCATCCTGTGATTTCAACTCATTGGATTCTTTCATCTGTTTTTTGTACTGTGCTTCATCCGTAAAGAGCTGGTTCAATTCATCTTGCAAGTTTTCCAAGGTCAAACGGTCTTCTGCCAATTGACGCGCGTAGCCTTTTTTCTCAAAATAAGCCGCATTTTCCAATTGGTCGCCTCGGCTAGCCTCCTTGCCTAGTGGCACAATCAAGTGCAATTTTTGCATAGCCACCAGTTCAAAAATAGTGTTAGAACCCCCACGCGTTACCACAACATCTGCCAAATCCATCAAAGGCTGATACAAATCCGTCACATAATCCACTCGGTAAAGATTTTGGCTCAATTCATTCAACGATTTGTCGCCAGAAATGTTGATGACGTTGTAGTGCTGGGTCAATTCAGGTGTGTTACTTACAAAATCATTGAAAACACGCGCCCCAGCTGAACCACCAATAAAGAGAATAGTTTTTAATTTAGGGTCAAAGTGGCTCTTGATGGCGTCGATTTTACTCGTGTCATAAGGCACTTTATTGCCAACCTTAGTGATAGCTCCAACGTGTTTGGCTTTGGTTAGGCTTTCAGGTTGCTCAAACGTCGTATACATAGTTGTCGCGAAGCGGTAAGCAATTTTATTGGCAAGTCCCATGGACAAATCTGACTCGTGGACAAAGACTGGAACGCCTAGTGGTTTTGTCGCAATAACGGGCGGTACTGAAACAAAGCCTCCCTTTGAAAACAAAACTTGCGGTTTAAGGCGTGCCATAATGGCAAAAGATTGCAAAACGCCGTAAGAAACCTTAAACACATCTAACATATTTTGCCATGAAAAATAGCGTCGCAATTTCCCAGTAGCTATTGAATGAAAGGTCACATCCAAGCCAGATTGAGTGATTTGTTCGTACTCAATACCATGCTTATCCCCAATGTAATGCACTTCCCAACCATCTTCGATGAATTTTGGAATGAGAATGAGATTCAAGGTCACATGACCAACCGTTCCACCGCCGGTAAACACAATTTTTTTAGGCATTGTTACTCTCCTTAAGGGCTTCAAAAGTCGCTATAAATTCGTCACCACGGACTTCAAAGTTTTTGTACATATCCCAACTAGCATTGGCTGGACTCAACAAAACAACGTCGCCAGCTTCCGCATTACTAAAGGCAATTCGAGTCGCATCCGCAACGTCTGTGGCATCCAGATAAGGCACCTTAGCCTTGTCAGCTGCTCGTTTGACACGCGGTGCAGATTCACCAAGAATCACCATCAATTTCACACCAGTAATATCAGGAACCAACTCATCAAATTCATTGCCTCGGTCCAAACCACCAGCAATCAAAATCACTTTGGCATTATCAAAACCAGAAAGGGCTTTTTGAGTGGCTAGAATGTTAGTTGATTTGGAATCATTGTAAAAACGGACACCATCCACTTCACCAAGGGCTTGCAAGCGGTGTTTTACCCCACCAAAATGAGCCAAGGTTTCCTTAATGGCTTCATTGGAAATTCCTGATAATTTAGCCACAACGATGGTTGCCAAAGCATTTTCAACATTGTGTGTTCCAGGCACACCAATTTCTGAGGCTTTCATGATAGCTTCCTCTTTAAAATACAAGGTATTGCCGTCAAGATAAGCACCGTCAACCTTTTCAATTGTTGAAAATGGTACCACTTGTGCTGCTGTTTTTTGTGCTAATTCTTTTGCCAAATCTTGGTTGAAATTAAGCACCACAAAATCATCTGCCGTCATGTGTTTTTGAATGTTCCATTTGGCAGCAACATAATTATCAAAAGTACCGTGGTAATCAATATGCGTTGGCATTAAATTAGTAATAACAGCAATGTGTGGATGGAAGGTGCGTGTTCCCATCAATTGGAAAGATGACAATTCCATAACCAAGGTGTCTTTGTCAGTCGCCGTTTGGGCAACTTCTGAAGCAGGAAATCCGATATTTCCTGAAAGAAGCCCTGATTTGCCACCGTTATTAAGGGTTTCAGCAATCATGGTTGTTGTCGTTGTCTTACCATTTGACCCTGTGATACCAATAATTGGCGCATCTGAAATCATGTAAGCCAACTCAACTTCTGTGATGACTGGGATGCCTTTTTCAAGAGCCTTCACCACCATAGGATTATCGTAACGGATACCAGGATTTTTAACCATCCATTCAAAATTTTCATCCAATAATTCCAAAGGGTGGCTACCACAAATCACCTTGATTCCTTCTTCTAACAAGGCTTGTGCAGAAGGGTTTTCATCAAAAGGTTTGCTATCATTAACGGTCACGATAGCCCCAAGTTTATCCAACAACTTAGCTGCAGCTTCCCCTGATTTGGCCAAGCCAAGTACCAATACCTTTTTGTTTTTAAATGTTTCTATTTTTTTCATCGTTTATCCATTCTAACCTTACAAATATAGTAATATTCTACATTTATTTAAACGCTTTTTCAATCATTCTAGTGCCGTCACTAAAAAAGATTGAGCAAAACTCAATCTCCTTTATTTGGATGTTCACTTTTTTCTGCCCTAGCTGGTAATTGATAGACATCACGAATGGCGAAAAATCCAAAGATCGCCATGGTAAATCCCAGCAAAATTTCTGGTGGCGATTGAAGGATTTTGATAAAACTCATAAATGCCAGCACAATTAAGAGAGCCATGGCACCCACCAAGCCAATGGTGTTCAATGTATTACGAATGCTTGTAGGGGCCATAAAAAAGTAATAAGAAACGATTAAAATCGCAACAATAAGGTAAAACATGCTGACCCCCTCTTCACATCGCACGATTGGTCTTTAGCTTCGCACGTTTAAAGCATTACTCTGCAGATTTTTTCTTTTTCGCAGCCTTAGCACGCATATTTTTATCAAGGATTTGTTTGCGTAGGCGAATAGATTCTGGAGTAACTTCCATGTATTCATCATCGTTCAAGAATTCAAGTGATTCTTCAAGCGTCAAAATACGTGGGGTTTTGATAACAGCCGTTTGGTCTTTCGTTGCTGAACGAACGTTGGTCATTTGTTTTGCTTTCGTGATATTAACAGTCAAGTCATTTTCACGTGAATTTTCACCAATAATCATTCCTTCGTAAACTTCTGTACCAGGGTTAACGAAGATAGTACCACGTTCTTCAACAGACATGATAGAGTATGTTGTTGCTTTACCAGTATCGATAGATACCAAGGCACCACGGTGACGTCCGCCGATTTCAGCGTTAATCACTGGCATGTATTGGTCAAAGGTATGGTTCATGATACCATAACCACGAGTCATTGATAAGAATTCAGTTGGGTAACCAATCAAACCACGAGCTGGCGCAAGGAAAATCAAGCGTGTTTGACCATTTCCAGTTGATTGCATATCCAACATTTCACCTTTACGTTCTGACAAGGATTGGATAACCGCACCTTGGTATTCTTCAGGTGTATCGATTTGAACGCGTTCGAATGGTTCCATTTTCACACCATCAATTTCTTTGATGATAACTTCTGGACGTGATACTTGAAGTTCGTATCCTTCACGACGCATAGTTTCAATCAAGATTGACAAGTGCAATTCACCACGACCTGAAACAGTCCATTTATCTGGAGAATCTGTTGGTTCAACGCGCAATGAAACGTCTGTTTGCAATTCAGCAAGCAAACGTTCTTCTACTTTACGAGAAGTAACGTATTTTCCTTCACGACCTGCAAATGGTGAGTTATTTGCCAAGAAAGTCATTTGAAGGGTTGGTTCGTCAATGTGAAGAATTGGAAGAGGTTCAACGCAATCTGTTGGTGTGATGGTTTCCCCAACGAAGATGTCTTCCATACCAGAAATGGCAATCAAGTCACCTGCTTTTGCTTCCTTGATTTCACGGCGTTCAAGTCCAAAGAAACCAAATAGTTTTGTTACACGGAAGTTTTTCGTTGTACCGTCCAATTTTGAAAGGGTTACTTGGTCACCCACTTTAACCGTACCGCGGAAGATACGACCGATACCAATACGTCCAACGAAGTCATTGTAGTCAAGAAGTGACACTTGGAATTGAAGGGGCTCATCTGAGTTATCCACAGGTGCTGGGATATGGTCGATGATGGTATCAAAGATTGGTGCCATTGTGTGTTCTTGGTCAGCTGGGTCATCAGAAAGTGATGATGTTCCATTGATAGCTGAAGCGTACACAACTGGGAATTCCAATTGGTCGTCGTCTGCACCAAGTTCGATGAAAAGTTCAAGTACTTCGTCCACAACTTCAGCTGGACGAGCAGATGGTTTATCAATTTTGTTAACAACCACGATTGGTGTCAAGTTTTGCTCAAGGGCTTTTTTCAACACAAAACGTGTTTGTGGCATTGTTCCTTCGTAGGCATCCACAACAAGCACAACACCATCAACCATTTTCATGATACGTTCTACTTCACCACCGAAGTCCGCGTGTCCTGGTGTGTCCATGATGTTGATACGAACGCCGTTGTAAGCAACCGCCGTATTTTTAGCCAAAATGGTAATACCGCGTTCTTTTTCAAGGTCGTTTGAGTCCATCGCACGTTCTTGCAACTCTTTACGTTCGTCAAGTGTGTGTGATTGTTTCAATAATTCATCAACAAGGGTTGTTTTCCCGTGGTCAACGTGGGCGATAATCGCCACATTACGAATATCTTCTCTTAATTTAGTCATGATTCCTCGATTTTTTTCATTTATTCTAACTTTTGAATTATACCACAAATCCTTTGAAAAAACAGCGTCAAAAGAATTGTAAATGTTTTCAAATATAGAGCACTTTTAAGACATCGCTTTCCCAAAAATAGCTCACACTCTTTTTAACACGAAAAAAAGGGCTAAGCCCTTTTTTACATATAAGCCAGAGAGACATTTAGCCTTCTTTGACTTTTCCTGTCCAGTAATCAAAGCCATCGTTTAAGACATACAAGTCTGTAAAACCTGCTCGTTTTAGCGTTCTAATCACGCGTGGAAGGGCAGTGCTTCTGCTTTCAGCGTACAAAAGAACGGGTTTGTCCTTGCGAATAGCTGATAATGACAAGTCTATCTGGCTTGCTGGAAGGTTGCGTGCACCCATGATGTGTTTGGCTTTAAAAGAAGTCGCTTCACGAATATCAATCACTTGACTGGTATGAATGCGGCTTGCAAAGTCAGCATTGTCAATAAAATGCGCTGCACGGCGAATGCTGTAATAATTCCACGCAAACCAAGCCACAACAACAAGGATAACCAGTATAATAATAATCCAGTCCAATGTTTTCCCCTTAATCTAAGAATTGGCTTGCAAGGCTAGCTGCACCGATGATACCAGCATCGTTACCAAGTTCTGCAATTTTGATTTTAGTTGATTGGCGAACTTGTGGGAAAGCGTATTGGATAAAATATTTTTCCACACGGATACGCAAGAATTCACCAGCTGCAGATACCCCACCACCGATAACAACAGAATCTGGGTTCAATATGTTAGCGATGTTAGCTGCTGCAAGACCAAGGTAGAAACCAACTTTTTCAACAACAGAATCCGCAAATTTATCACCAGATTCAGCCGCTTCAAAGATGTCTTTACTTGAAACCGCATCGCCATTGTCAATAGCTGCTTTGATGCTAGAATCACCTTCGTAGCTTTCAGCCAAGTAGCGTGCCACACGGACAATACCTGTTGCAGAAGCAACTGTTTCCAAGCAGCCTTTGTTACCACAAGTGCATTCAAAACCGTTATCAGGTTCAATAATCATGTGACCAATTTCGCCACCAGCGCCTGCAACACCGTGGATAAGGTTCCCATCAGCGATAACACCACCGCCAACTCCAGTTCCTAGAGTGACAAAGACAACGTCTGGATTGTTAGCACCAGCACCAACCCAACGTTCACCAAGCGCCGCAACGTTAGCATCGTTATCAATGGCAAATGGAATACCAAGTTCACGTTCGATAACATAGCCCACTTCTTCTGTGTGTGCCCAGTTCAAGTTGAAAGCACCTGTAACTGTTTTTGCTTCACGGTCAACCGCACCAGGAGAACCCATTCCGATACCAACGAAATCGTCCTTAGTCAACCCATACAAGCCCAAGCGATGTTTCAAAGAAGCCACGATATCTGGTACGATGTGTTTACCATCTTCAAGGATGTTTGTGTCAATCGCCCATTTTTCTTGAACTTCACCTTTAAGGGTCAAAATCCCAAATTTAATGGTTGTTCCACCCAAGTCGATTCCTAGTAATTTTTGTGTCATTTATTTTCTTTCTCCATTTCTAAGCGGTGCTCATGTCGTAAAACTAATTCAGCCTCTAGGTATTCTGTCTTATCAATCAAGCCATTCTCATACAATTTTTCAAGTTCTAATTTCATGACTTCGATATCATAAAGACGTTTCCCAATATAGATGTAAATGCCAAACCGTTTTAGCAATTGTTGCACATCGAATAAAGTTTTCATGATAAGCATTTTATCAAAAAAAAAAACCATTTTCAACCGCTAACGCAAACTATTGCAATCGTTTTCTTAGAATCTGCTTATTGGACATAAAAATAAGGACAGACCCTAAAGCCTATCCTTATATTCTTACCCTATTTATTTAATTCTTATTTAATTCCTGATGCTTGGCCACGTTCTGCTTGCAACATCCAGATAGTCTTTTCAGCTTCAGCTTGCGCTGCTGTGAAAAGATCATTAGATGGTGCATCGCCTTCTTCATCAGTCACATCAAGACCTACTTGATAAAGAGCTGATAAATAAGTATAAACATCTACCAAACGTGCCAAGTGTTCATCCATTGTTTTTTCAAATGAACCTGGCACCTCTTCTAGTTTTGAATGGTCATCAAATTCTTTAAGCGTTGAATAAGGTGCTCCCCCGATGGTAATCAAACGTTCACTCATTTCATCTAGTGAAGCATTAAGACTGTCCATCAATTCGTCCATTTTTGGGTGCAAGTAATAGAAGCCTGCTCCACGCATGTACCAGTGAACTTGGTGAACAATTGAGACAGCCTTTGACAAATCAGCGACCGCCTGGTTAAGAACAGCTTTTGTTTTGGCATTTTTAGCAGTTGATTTTTGTGAGATATTATGTGTTACAGATGCGTAAATGTTTTCAGTGATTGTTTGAGTCATAATAAACCTCCTCGTCAAATAACATTTTGAGACACTTTAGGATTTCTCATCCTTTACTTTACAATCCTATTTTATAATAATTCTAAATAAAGAGCAAATAATATGCTCTCTTTTTTAATTATTTTTCGAATAAACTAGTATGGACATTTTATTATTCTTTTTTCTAGGGGCTTCTTTAGCCTCTTTTATCGGTGTTGTGGTCGAGCGTTTTCCTGAAAAATCCCTCATTACGCCAGCTAGTCATTGCCAAGCTTGTGGTACAACCTTGCCTACTTGGGACTTGATTCCCATCTTGTCTTTTTTGATCAACCGTGGGCGTTGCCGTTTTTGTCAGGTTAAATTGCCCATTTGGTACTTGCTTATTGAGTGTTTCTTGGGAATTGTTAGTGTCGGTTACTACCATCATATCTTATCAGGACAAATCTGTATGACCATTCTCCTGAGCGTTTTGCTTAGCCTTTACGACTTGAAATCCCTTGGCTTTCCTATTCTGGCTTGGCTACTTCCGACACTTGGCTTGTTCTTTTTTGCTCCCCTTTCCCCTATCTTTCTCATCCTTTGTTTGCTTGGGATTTTAGCAGAAATGACAGATATTAAGATAGGCAGTGGGGATTTTTTCTATCTCGCCAGTTTGAGCTTAGGACTTAGCCTTACGGCATTATTATGGGTAATTGAACTAGGGTCTTTGGCAGGCATTCTCTCCTATTTATTAAAATTAAAGCGTTGCAAACACATTCCCTTGGTGCCTTTTTTATTTTTAGGATACTTGTTAGTTATCTTTTTTAAGTTAGCTTAATTTTTTAGTTAAATAGACTTTATTTTTTGAACTTTTCTGATATAATAGGTCTTAGAAATATACAGAAAAGAGGTTGGGGTTTGGAAATATCTACAACTTACTCAAAATCACTTGGTGAGGTCAATCAAAGTATCGCTGTTCCTCAAAACGCTCCCTTTTGGCGCACGTTGAAAGCTTTTATCGGTCCTGGTGCTTTAGTGGCTGTTGGATACATGGACCCTGGTAACTGGATTACAAGCGTTGTTGGTGGAGCAACTTATAAATACGTTCTTTTGTCTGTTGTTTTAATATCATCTCTCATTGCGATGCAGTTACAACAGATGGCTGGAAAACTAGGCATTGTGACAAGGCAGGACTTGGCGCAAGCAACCGCCGCTCATTTGCCAAAAGGGCTTCGTTACGCGCTCTTTGTCATCATTGAGTTGGCTTTGATGGCAACGGATTTGGCAGAAGTTATCGGTTCTGGGATTGCCTTGCATTTGCTGTTTGGTTGGCCCTTGCTCTTTTGTATTTTACTGACAGTCTTGGATGTCTTTTTACTGCTATCCTTGATGAAACTTGGGTTTCGTAAAATTGAAGCAATCGTGTCAACCTTAATAGCAACGATTTTACTTATCTTTGTCTATTTGGTTTACCTCTCACACCCTAGTGTGTCAGGCATTTTTCAAGGTTATATCCCACGCGCATCCATTTTAAATCCTAAGCAAGTCGGTGGGCATAGCCAGCTAACCTTAGCCTTGGGGATTATCGGGGCAACGGTGATGCCACATAATCTCTACTTGCACTCTTCCATTTCGCAAACTCGGAAAGTGGATTATGACAATCACAATTCTGTTAAACAAGCTGTTCGCTTCATGACTTGGGATTCCAACATTCAGTTGAGTTTGGCTTTTGTGGTCAATTCTCTGCTCTTGGTTTTGGGGGCTGCCTTGTTCTACGGTCACGCCAGTGACATTGGTGCCTTTTCTCAAATGTATGATGCACTTCAAAATTCTGCCATTGCTGGTAGCGTGGCTAGTTCAGCTCTATCAATCTTATTTGCGGTCGCTCTTTTGGCCAGCGGGCAAAATTCAACCATTACAGGTACTTTAACAGGGCAAATCGTTATGGAAGGCTTTTTGAAACTCCGTTTGCCACAATGGCTTATTCGTTTGGTTACCCGACTCTTAGCCTTGACACCCGTCATTATCGTAGCCTTGATGTATGGTAGTCAAGAAGAGGTTTTGGACCAATTGATTGTTTATTCTCAAGTCTTTCTTTCATTAGCTCTGCCATTTTCAATCTTCCCATTGCTTTACTTCACATCTAATAAGAAAATCATGGGTGAGTTTGTCAATGCCAAGTGGAACACCATTTTAGGCTATGTGGTTGCTGTCGTTCTAACCGTTTTAAACCTCAAATTGATTTTTGATTTGTTTTAATAACAATTCACCTCACTAGTATTTACGCATGATTAAAAGCCTCCGTTTGGAGGCTTTTTTAGTTTGCATAGGTAGCACCATACTGGATGAAGTTTGCTAATACTTCCAAATGACCTTGGTGCAAATCATTGACGATTTTGGTTCCAACAATGACACCGTCTGATACTTTGTTAAAGCGCTCAATGTCCGCTGGAGTTGAGACACCAAAACCTGTTAAAACAGGAATGTCAGCAATGGCTTTAAGATTGGTCAAATGTTTATCCAAATCCTCACGGTAATGACCTGTTTTACCTGTGACGCCATTAACAGCCACAGCATAAATGAAACCTTCAGCATCTTTACATAACGTTTTTTGACGTTCAATACCTGTTGTCAGGCTAACCAGCGGCACAAGAGCAATATCTGTGTCGGTAAGATATGGTTTTACCATATTTTCATGTTCGTGTGGTAAATCAGGAATAATCAACCCTTTAACAGACGTATTTTTCAAGTCAGCAATAAATTTCTCAATGCCGTATTGATAGACAGGATTGATGTAAGTCATGATGACCAAAGGAACTGTCGTTTGTTTTTCTTGTAATTTTTGAACAATCGCTGTTAAACTCACATCGTTAGCCAAGCTTCTTTGTCCTGCGAGTTCAATAACAGGTCCATCAGCAACGGGGTCAGACCAAGGAATTCCCACTTCAATGGCAGAAGCTCTGCTATTTTCCAAAAAAGCAATGGTGTCGTATAAACCGTCTAGGCCTTTTTCGTGGTCACCTGCCATGATATAGGGCACAAAAATCCCTTTTCCACTTGCCTTAATTTTCTCCAAATGTTGCGTGAGTGTTTTGGTCATGGGCTACTTCCTTTCTGTTTCCAAACGTTCTTTGACTTGCATGACATCCTTGTCGCCACGACCAGATAGGCAGACGATGATCGATTTATCTGGCCCCAATTGCTTGGCGACTTTCTTGGTCAAGGCAATAGCGTGGCTGGATTCGAGGGCTGGGATAATACCTTCCAAGCGAGATAGGTGCATAAAGGCTTCTAAGGCTTCTTCATCTGTAATGGCATCATAACTAGCACGGCCAATGTCTTTAAAGTGGCAATGCTCAGGGCCGACACCTGGATAATCCAGCCCAGCTGAAATGGAGAAGGCTTCCATGATTTGCCCGTGACGGTCCTGAAGCACCGTCATCAAAGCCCCGTGCAAAATACCAGGACGACCTTTGGCAAAGGTTGCAGCGTGTTTTTCCGTATCCAATCCATGACCAGCAGCCTCAGCCCCATAAAGGGCAACAGATTCGTCCTCGACGAAAGGGTAAAACAAACCAATGGCATTGGAACCACCGCCTACACAAGCCAGAACAGCATCAGGCAATTGCCCACCTGATAATTCCGCGTATTGCCGCTTGGCTTCTTTACCAATGACCGATTGGAAATCTCGCACCATTTCAGGAAAAGGGGCTGGTCCAAGAGCTGAACCCATAACGTAATGCGTATCCTCGATGTTTTCCACCCATGCACGCAAGGCAGCATTGACCGCATCTTTCAAAACACGTGAGCCATCGGTCACCGAAAAGACCTTGGCCCCCAGCAACTCCATGCGAAAGACATTGAGAACTTGGCGTTTCACGTCTTCTTCTCCCATGTAAATGGTACACTCCATGTCAAATAGGGCAGCGGCTGTGGCTGTGGCAACTCCGTGTTGGCCTGCCCCTGTTTCGGCAATGATTTTCTTTTTCCCCATGCGTTTAGCAAGCAAAACTTGTCCGAGGGCATTGTTGATTTTATGGGCACCTGTGTGGTTGAGATCCTCGCGTTTCAGGTAAATTTTCGCCCCACCAAAATGCTTGGTCAAACGCTCCGCATAATAAAGCGGCGTTTCACGTCCCACATAATCTTTCAAAAGTTGATCCAATTCTTCTTTAAAACTAGGATCTGCTTTTGCTTGGCGGTAAGCTTTATCCAGCTCTAGCACCGCAGTCATCAGCGTTTCAGGGACAAATTGCCCACCAAATTTTCCATAAAATCCCTTACGATCAGGTTGGTTATATGTCATTGTTTCACACTTTCTATAAATCTCGCTATTTTCTCTAAATCTTTTTGACCATCCGTTTCAACACCAGAAGAAACGTCAACACCATCAGGGTGAAAGAAAGTTATCACTTCTCGGACATTGTCCCCCGTCAATCCACCTGCTAAAAAATAGGGTTTTGAAATGGTCTTATCTTTTAACAAGTCCCAATCGAAAGTCTTGCCCGAGCCAGCTAAAGGAGCGTCAAATAAAAGGTAGTCCGCTTGGGTGTCGATATCTTCCAGTATTTGATGAACAGGGATGGCACGAATGCTAGGAACGTCAAGGTGATTAAAGAGGCTATCATCACATTCTCCGTGAATTTGCACCATGTCAAGAGGTACTGTTCTAATCGCTTCCTTTAGTTCCCGCAAGGTCGGGCTTACAAAAACACCTACTTTTTGGACGGTTTTAGGAACAAACTGTGCCAAATAGCTGGCTTGTTTTAAGCCGACCTGTCGCTTGCTTTTAGCAAAGACAAATCCGATATAATCCGCTCGGCATTTGACGGCCTGCTTGACCGCCTCCTTGCTTGAAAGCCCGCAAATTTTAACCTTTGTCAATCTGCAACTCCTTCACTTTTTCAGCTACATTTTCCGCCTGCATCAAGGCTCTTCCCACTAAAATCCCATTAAAGAAGGGGGCAACTAGAGCTGCGTCAGTTTTGGTCAAAATGGCTGATTCTGAGATATATACAGGTTTCTCTTGAAAATGCTCGGATAAAGCCAAGCTGGTGTGTACATCTGTCTCAAAAGTCTGCAAGTTGCGATTGTTGATGCCGATGATTTTGACGCCTATCCGATGGGCAATTTCCAGCTCTGCCAAATGATGCGTTTCAACCAAGACTTCTAAGCCCAACTGGGTCGCAAAATCATACAAGGCCTTCAAACGTTGTTCTGGCAAAGCTGCCGCAATCAGCAAAATCACCGTTGCGCCAGCATTACGACTGCGAATAATCTGTTTTTCATCGATGATAAAATCCTTAGCCAGCGTCGGAATGCGCACTTGACTGGAAACCTGACGCAAATCCTCAATACTGCCTTTAAAAAAATGTGGGTCGGTCAGCACGGAAATCATGGCTGCCCCGTTTTCTTGATAGCATTTTGCTTGCTGGTCAATAGCCACGTCAAGATTGATATCGCCAAAGCTGGGACTGGCTTTTTTCACTTCTGCAATCACTTGTAACTGCTTAGGGTGACTTTTGAGGTAATCGTAAAGCTTGTAGGTATCACGCAAGGGTTGCAATTCTTCGGTTGCCATCGTTTCAACTTCCTTGGCTTTTTCGGCTAAAATGCGCGAAAGAAATGTCTGTGTCATACTTGTACCTCTCTGAGTTGCTGCAATTTGGCTAAGGCAGAACCATCTGCCAACAATTGACGAGCCAAGGCAATGCCTTCTTCCAGACTAGCCACCTTGCCATTGGCGTAAAAACCAAGTCCCGCATTGAGCGCTGTTGTTTCCAGATAGGGACTAGGTTCATTGTTAAGAACGCTGAGCAAAATAGCGGCGTTTTCCTTGGCATCTCCGCCGACAATGTCATCCAAAGTGACTTTTGGCATGCCAAGATCTTGATAAGTAAATTGGTGTTGGCTGATATGGCCATTGTCTAGGAGGGTGTAGGTGTTGGTACCGTAAAGAGCGGCTTCGTCCATGTGATTGGGGCCTGTGATGATAATGGCACGCTTACGCCCCAATTGCTGCATCACTTGAGCAGCTGTTCCCTGCAAATCCTCACTGTACAAGCCCATCAATTGCGTTTCAAGGTCCAAGGGATTGGCCAAAGGGCCTACCAAATTCATAATAGTCGGAATGCCAAGTGTCTTGCGGGCTGGAGCAATAAAACGCATGGCTGGGTGCATGGTTTGGGCAAAGATAAAGGCAAGTCCCACTTCTTGCAAGGCTTGGGCTAAGGTTTCAGGAGCAGCCGCAATGTTAATACCTAAAGCCTCCAGCACGTCGGCAGAGCCAGATTGTGACGACACCGAACGATTACCAGCCTTGGCCATCCGAATGCCACCCGCCGCTAAAATAAAGCAAGCTGTTGTCGAGATATTGAAACTATAAGATTGGTCGCCGCCTGTCCCACAATTACACATGGCATCTTCAAAGGTCTGTGGCAGAGAAACCGCATGGCGTTTTAGCGCTCGCACAATGCCTGTAATCTCAGCAGATGTTTCTCCCTTGACCCTAAGCCCCATAAGAAAAGCAGCCAACTCGCTTTCAGACACCTCTTGATTTAAAATCGCGTCAAACAAAGCTTCTACTTGTTCTTGTGTCAAATCTTCTCCATTAGCCATTTGATGAAATACTTCTTTCATTTTCTCTTCTCCCTTTATCTTCCCTAACCAATTGCACAAATTGCTCTATCATCTGCAAGCCATCTGGCGTTCCTATGCTTTCTGGGTGAAATTGCAGCCCGTAAATCGGTAATTCCTGATGTTGAATGGCCATGATTTCTTGGTCATCAGTTGTTTTGGCCACCACCTCAAATCCCTTAGGCAAATCCGTCACCACGATGGAGTGGTAGCGCATAATCAGCAAAGTACTTCCCATTCCTTCAAAAAGCGGTGAATCTGCTATCACTGCCATCTCACTTTGTTTGCCGTGCATGACCTTATGAGCAAGTCCAAGCTGACCGCCAAAGGTTTCAGCGATGGCTTGATGCCCAAGGCAAATCCCCAAAATAGGCTTTTCTTTCGCAAAGGTCTCAATCAAAGCCTCCATTTTTCCAGAGTCGGCTGGCCAACCTGGACCTGGGGATAGGACCAAAGCGTCTGCTGCTTGGGCTGCCACTTCTAAGCCTACGTCGTCATTTCGCAAGACCTGAACCTCAGCAAAGGTTCCTAGGTATTGGGCTAAATTGTAGGTAAATGAATCATAATTATCAACTAATAAAATCAACGGCTTTCCCCTATTCGTGTCATGGCTTTGGCTTTATTGAGCGTTTCAGCAAATTCCTTTTCTGCTACGCTATCGTAAACAATTCCTGCTCCTGCTTGCACATAAGCTCGCTGATTTTTGAGAATCATGGTGCGAATGGCAATGGCAAAATCCATATCACCCGAGGCAGACAAATAACCAATAGCACCTGCGTAAACACCGCGTTTTTCCTGTTCCAATTCGTAAATGCGTTTCATGGCTCGAATTTTTGGCGCACCTGATACCGTACCAGCAGGCAAGGTCGCCTTCAAGGCTTCAATGCTCTGCACCCCAGGCAGCAATTTTCCCTTAACCACACTAGTCAAATGCATGACGTAGCGAAAATATTCCACCGCCATATAGGTCGTAACCTTGACCGTTCCATTTTGAGAAATCTTGCCAATGTCATTTCGGCCCAAGTCCACCAACATACGATGTTCAGCCGTTTCTTTGACGTCGGTTTGTAAATCCTTGGCTAACGCAGCATCTTGAGCATCATTTTGCCCCCGCGGACGCGTCCCAGCAATGGGATTGGTGGTTACCACATCTTTTTTCACCGATACCAGACTCTCTGGACTAGCTCCAATAATCTGATAATCCCCAAAATCAAAGAAATAAAGGTAATTAGACGGATTAGCCACGCGCAACTGACGATAATAATCCAAAGGCTCACCAGAAAAGGGACTTGAAAAGCGCTGACTCAGCACACATTGAAACATATCCCCCTCACGAATGTAGCGCTTAGCCTTTTCCACCATCTTTTCAAAAGCCGCCTTTTCCATATGCGGTTTAAAATCCAAAGAGGAAGGCCTTAGGGGCGCACATTCCTTGTCAACTTGCGTTTGTAACTCCTTAGTTACCTTGTCAAGCGTTTGACGCATAGCTTTTTGATCACGCTGGCTATAACAATTATCCTCAACCACGTGGACTTTTTCGGTTTTATAGTCAAAAATCACATAAGATTCGTAAACAAAGAAACGCAGATCTGGCATGCCAATGGTATCCTTGGGAATATCCCCGATCGCCTCATAAAGCCCGATCATGTCATAACCCACAAAACCAATTGCCCCACCAGCAAAAGGCAAATCACTCTCACTATTTTTAACCGTTAGATGATTGAGGTAATCCAAAGGATCTGCCGCAATCTCCTTTCCATTTTGAGTCAACTTGCCCTCGTCAAAACTGATGTCAAAAACGGGATTGTAAGCCACGATGGAAAAACGAGCATTTTCTTTTTCTCTGGGAATAGACTCCAAGATAACCTTATGTTTTCCTTGAATGCGTAAGTAAGCCAAAATAGGCGTCAAAGTATCAGCTGTTAAAATCGTTCTCATACATAGTCCTTTCTATTCTTGAAATATTTGGGTTATCAGCTGATTCGCCAGCCTTTATCGCGTCTTTTCATCAGTCACCTCCAAGGTAAAGAAAAAGCCCCACACAGCAAAAAATAGCTGTGTGAGGGCGTCTATTTAGCGCGGTGCCACCTCATCTTGACGGAAAAAAGTTATCAAACTGCCGTCATCTCTATCTCCTCTAACAAGGAGTTGCACGATAAGGGGTGCCTACCTGAAACTTGCCGCCCATAACCTGCCTAGATCATCAGCGTTCATTTCACTATTATAGGATTGAAAATCTTATCACCATATAAAACAAAAACCCTCACACAGAAAAAAACTATCTGTGTGAGGGCGTCTATTTTAGCGCGGTGCCACCTCATTTTGACGGAAAAAAGCTATTAAACTGCCGTCATCTCTATCTCCTCCAACAAGGAGTTGCACGATAAGGGGTGCCTACCTGAAAAACATGTGTTATTTTCAACCATTACCATCAGCCCAATTTTCACAAAAAAACATTACCCATTCGCAGTTACCATGGGCTCCCTGAAAATCATTTTCTGTTACTTTCTGATTGCCTTATATTATACGAGCTTCAAATAGGCTTGTCAATAGATTTTTTTAAATTTTCTAAAAATATTGTTTTCATTAAAAAATCTCTTAACCAAACGAGGTTAAGAGATGAGTTTTTTTATTCAATGGTTAGGTGCACGATTTTCTTATCCGTCACGATGAGTTGCTCTAAGTGGTTGAACAGCCTTATCAGCCAAGTAAAGGCCAGCAAGAAAGCGCTGATTTCAAAGGCAGTCAAAGACAAGTAGTGCACACCTTGGAAGGCAATCTGCAAGACAACTAGCATGCCACCAATGGCGTAAGACATAATCAAAAAGTCCTTGGTGACATTGGGCAGTAGCCAGCGAACACTGATGATTAAAGCGATGATAATCAAAACCAAATAGCCTGCCACACGCGTATGAAGAACATGAGAATTGGCATTATTTGGGAAATAACCAACCGCTCCCAAATCAAGCCCCAGCAAGGTCAACATCACGCGCATCAGCGTCAATTTCCAGTTTTTAGCGTATTTTTCACCCAAGGCGACAAAGAGGTAATCCACCAAGGCCACTAAAATCAAGGCAGACAGCATCAAAGTCAAGTTGAATTGCCAACTGTCCCTTGCCTCTTGCGTGCCTAGGAAACTCAGGTTAAAGTGCCACCATTCCCTAGAACTATTGGAAGCCATGGAAGCAAAGACACCGCTAATCATGATAATGGTAAATACAGTGGTCAACCAAGTCGCCCTAATCTGCTCTGCTATTTGTCCCCAAAAAACGCTGACGGCATAAAGGGCAGCGCCCAAAATCAAGCTAGCCGTGAATTTGTCAAAGGATGCTCCTGTGAAAATCTGCTCCAAAAGCCAGCCCAAAGCCAGCAAGGCCAGCAGCAAAATCACCGTAAAAGATGCCACGATGATGGGCAACATCCGCCAGAATACACGCGCCTTTAGTCCTCCTAAAAATAGCTGACGGTTTCGAATCAAATTGATGGTGAAAACCGTCATCCCTAAAACCCCCGCAAAAGCAATAAGGAAGGTAATAATCGAATAATCCCCCACTAATAAAATTTGGTTTCTATTTTGAAGAGCACTAAGGGCATAAAAAAGCGAACATAGAACCAGTGTTGCCACGATGACGACCCAGCTGGATAGCGTCTGACGCTTGGGTTCTTCGCCCGTTTGGATGAGCAGGCGATTGACATCTAACTCCGCTTCTACCACCTGCCCCTTCTCCAAATGGAGCTGCTGAGCAATCTCTTGGTTTAAAACAATTCGAACATTTTCATTTGCCATACCTACCATTATAATACGCCTACGGAAACTTGTAAAACCTAGGAGAACGTTTACATCATAAAAACCAATCTGCCAAGGCAAATTGGTTAATGACTTGGGTTAAGAAGGCGCACCAGCCAGCGATAAACCAGAAAGGCCAGCACACCACCCAAGGTATTTGTCCATAAGTCATCAATCTCAAAAACACGGTTGGCATTGTACAAGACATCCACCAACAATTGCGTGCTTTCAATGCCTAGGCTAATCAAGAAGGCTAAAAGCGCTGCTTGGCTCAGACTTCGCCACCTTGGAAAAAGGGCAATCAAGCCCAACATCAAAGGAAAGAGTAAAAAGACATTCATGACATTTTGGAGAATGACCCAAAAGATTTCCTTGAAACCTTCTAACTGCCCAAAGGACAAAAAGGTATTAAAAGGTACAAGCAATAAACGCAAACGACCGTAAGCAATCAAGTTTGGGGTTTCGACACCATCAATGATAATGGGTTGTGGAGAAAAGCACATCCAAGCTACCATGAGGGCGTAGAGAATTACCAAGATGCGCGTTAGACGACGCATGGAAGGCACGAGTTCCCCACGGCTATCCAACCAATTAGGCATCTGCTTGCTCTTTCACCGCTGCTTTTTGACGGTCTTTTTTCATGGTATTTGAACGCAATTGACCACAAGCCGCATCAATATCAGTTCCGTGTTCTTGACGCACCACACAATTAACGCCGTTTTTCTTGAGCACATCGTAGAAGGCTGCCACACGCTCCTTACTTGAGCGGCTATATTGGTCGTGCTCTGATACAGGGTTGTAAGGAATCAAGTTGATGTAAGATAATTTGCGGATTTTCTTGGTTAAATCAGCCAATTCTTGAGCATTTTCTGGCGAATCATTGACACCGTTTAGCATGATGTATTCAAAGGTTACACGGCGGTTAGTGGTTTCAATGTAGTATTCAATCGCTGAAAAGAGTTTTTCCAGTGGGAATGAACGGTTGATGCGCATGATTTGAGAACGCAATTCATTGTTTGGCGCGTGAAGAGAAACCGCAAGGTTGACTTGCAAGCTTTCTTGGGCAAATTCACGGATTTTATGAGCCAAACCTGAAGTTGATACGGTAATATGGCGGGCACCAATAGCCAACCCATTGTCATCGTTAATGGTGCGTAAAAAGCGCAGCACATTGTCATAGTTATCAAATGGTTCACCAATTCCCATGACCACCACATGGCTGACGCGTTCACCTTGATGACGTTCGTCAAAGTATTTTTGCACCATCATGATTTGTGATGTGATTTCACCGCTGGTCAAGTCACGTTGTTTTTTAATCAAACCGCTGGCACAAAACGAACAACCGATGTTACAACCCACTTGGGTCGTCACGCAGACTGACAAACCATAGTGTTGACGCATCAATACGGTTTCAATCAGCATGCCATCTGGCAATTCAAATAAGTATTTCACCGTTCCGTCAGAAGCTTCTTGAACAATGCGTTGTTTCAAAGGATTGACGCAGAAATTCTCATTTAAAACCGCGATAAAGTCTTTAGAGATGTTGGTCATTTCTTCAAAAGATTGGACGCGTTTGCGGTACAACCAATCCCAAATTTGTGTCGCACGGAATTTCTTTTCCCCGTGTTCAATCGCCCATTCAATCAATTCATCGCGTGTCAAGCCATAAATAGAAGGCTTAACTTCTTTTGTTTCTGTTTGCATGTTGTAAATACAAAATCCTTTCTATCGTTTCTTTTTGGAAATCACAAAATGGTGTGATGTCGAAGTAACTTCTTTTTTGGTCTGACGTTCAGTCAGTGGTTTTTGTTTTTTATCAGAGTGGTGTTTTTTGGTAAAAAATTTGTGATGAGAGCGTTCACGCCCTTTGTCATTCATTTCTTTTGATGCGGACGCTGAGCGCTTGCTATGTCGGCTGCTTTTACCTTTTCGGCGCTCATCTGCCTTTTCCTTTCTCGGTGCCTTGTTTTCGAGCACAAAGTAAGCACACCCAAAATTACAATATTCTTTTAAATAGTCTTCTAAATGCGAAATGCAACGTGATTTTTTGACATATCTGTCATCTTTATAAAATCCCTTAAGACGTAACTGGTCGTTGCCCCAGTCACCAACAATGTAATCGTATTTGAGCAAAATATCTGAAAAACGTTGGCTAAAGACAGTCACATCAAGGGCATCTTTTGTATTTTCCAAAATGAACAACTCAATCGTTTCACTTTTAATACGGTCAGGAAAGGCCACAAACTGTGGACCAGGAAACTTGTTGTAGTTGTACATTTCAGGAGAGATCTCTTTTCTCATCGGTCTCCTCTCAATCCATAGTTAAACGCATGCTGCCAGCAAAAAACTTGCTCATTAAAAAAGCTTGGTGGCAGTCGTAACCTTTTTATTATACACTATTTTTTGATTTTTGAAAATCGCCAACCGCTAGTCGCTAGAAAGCTTCCAATAGACTAAAAAAGAAGCTTGTCAGGTTCTTTTGACGCACTTCTTTTTTCTTTTGGTTGACAAACGAGGCTTAACTCCCACTTCTTGCTGATTTGCGACGTTTAAACAGCACATACCCTAAAATCTGACCCAGACACACAATCGCGTAGCAAAGTGCCCAAACAAAGAAGGTTTCCCATTTCATTGCCGTGGTCTGATAAATCCCTTCGTGGTTAATCGAGCGAACAAATATCAGTAAACTGACATCTAAAAAAACAAACAAAATGGCCAAGTTAAACCAGATGATAAAGCGCTTCTGCCAGTTTTTCATAAGTTACTCCTACAAACAATCTATTATTTACGCTTAGTGACATTGTAGCGGAGAAAGCTTAAGAAAAAATTAAAAAATTCATTAAAAAGCCCCTAGGACCTTCTTTCTGCTAGGAGAAGAAGAACTAGGAGCTTTGTTTGTTTATTTATCCGTGTCACGAAGATAGTCAATGGCTTCTTGAACCGTTGTGACAGGGACGATTTTCATATCTGTATCGATGCTTTTGGCAGCCTCAACCGCTTCTTCATAGTTGGTCTTAGCATCGGGGTCTTGCTTCAAGGTTTCCTCATCTACCGGGTTATTTGGCACGAAGAAAATATCCGCACCTGATTTTGCCGCAGAGATAACCTTAAGAGCCGCTCCACCGATGTCGCCCACAGAACCATCACTTTCAATGGTTCCTGTTCCAGCAATCTTGCGCCCTTTACGAAGGTTTTCTTGGGTCAATTGGTCGTAAATATCAAGGGTGAACATCAAACCAGCACTTGGACCGCCGACACCACTGGTGTGAAAGTCAACAGGAATGTCTGACGATACTTTGGTATGGTCCACCAAACCAATACCAATTCCATTTTTACCATTTGACAATTCAATGATTTTACCCGTTGCTTCTTTGGCCTTGCCGTCTGAAGTGTATTGAACCGTTACTTCAGAACCCAAATCCAAATCAGCCACATAAGCCATCAGCTCTGCCGAACTGTTAAAGGTCTGACCGTTAATGCCAGTTACAGTATCGGCTATGTTTAAAATGCCCTTGAAGGTTGAATTATCGCTGACGTTTAGGACATAAACCCCTTCATAATCAAGAGTAACAGGTTGGCCAGCCAAAGTCAGTGCTTCATAAGTAGCTGTATTTTGTGAGGTCTGCATATAATAATCATTGATACGCAGGTAATCCTCATTACTGTAACCACCTGTGGTTTCCTTAGCTGTGGAAATCTCGGTATGCGGGGTCAACCAAGCATAAACCAGCTGGGCTAAGGTCGCCTGACTGACCGATACCGCTACAAAATTATAAGACCCTTCTTCGTCATCCTCTTTATTATTAACCGTCAGAACACTGCGCACATCATAGGCACCACCAGGCATTTCGATATAGTAATTCAGCGGGTAAAAGAGGCTAAACAGGAGAAAAAGAACTCCCACAACACCTACAATCCACCACTTAAAACGCTTCAAAAAATGACCGACTTTGCCGAATGTCTTCTTAAAGCCATTGTTTTTTGTCATTAATTTCCTCCACTTTTGTCATCACACTTTTTGGCACAAAATCAGCAATATCTGCTTGAAAAGCAATCAATTCACGAATGCGGCTCGACGAAATGTGTTGCCACTGAGGTGCTGTCAGCAAAAAAACACTTTCAATCTCTGCTGCCAAATGGTGATTGTAAAAGGCCAAATCTGCCTCGTATTCCAAATCTTTAGCATTTCGAATACCACGCACCAAGTAGCCAACACCCAAACGCTTGGCAATAGCTACCGCCAAGGAATCGTGCGCCATAATCACCGTCACATTGGGAAAAGCCGCCAAAGCTTCTTCCAGCATTTGCTTGCGTTCTTCCACGCTAAAAAAGCCTTTTTTATCACGATTGTAAAAAATGCCCACATACAGCTTATCAAACAAGCGACTTGCACGCGCAATGATATCCAAATGCCCATTTGTCACAGGGTCAAAAGAACCCATCATTAAACCAATTTTAGCCATATGCTTTCCTTTCCAATAGCTCTTATCTCACGTAAACCGTGACCTTGCTAATACCGTAGGTCTTTTGCTTCCAAATACCAAAATGAGAAATCTCCTCAGGCAAATCCACCGCCTTATCGGACTCACAGACAATCATGACCTCCTCAGACAAAAGCCCAGCATCCTCCAAATCCGTGATGTTTTTGATAATCTCTTCCTTGGCATAAGGCGGATCTAAAAGCACCAAATCAAACGGACCTTTGAGCACACCAATTGCTTTATTGGCATCCATTTTCAACAAATGAAACTGGTTTTGGGCCTTGGTCATCTTGATATTTTCCGTAATAATAGCCTGCGCTTGACGGTTGCGTTCCACCAAGACCGCCTCGTCCATACCGCGCGAAATAGCCTCAATAGCTAGACTGCCACTTCCCGAAAACAAATCCAAGACCCGTCCTCCATCAAAGTAAGGACCAATCATATTAAAAATAGCTCCCTTGACCTTGTCCGTCGTTGGGCGCGTGATTTTTCCATCTAGCGTCTTTAAAGGACGCCCTCCAAATGTTCCTGCTACAACTCTCATGACACCTATTATAGCAAAAAACAGGGCAATTGCCTTAAAAAACGATAAACTCTAAACGCTATTGACACAGTTTTTTAGGATTGATATAATCTGATGAGAAGAATATTATTTTTGGAGGAATGATATATGAAAAAGACGGTCAAACTTGCCGTGCTCTTCATGGCAGCTGCCCTTATGGGAATGACTCCAGATCAAGGATTTTTGCCATCATCAAGTGACAATACAGCAATTGTCTTGGCAGATAGTCACACATCAACAACAAAAGCCAGCACTAAAACAAAAATAAAGAAATCAACTAAAAACAAGAAACTTAACCGAGCTAAAAAAACAGTTAAACAACTAGAAGATGACCAAACCAGAAGCAATTTAGCATACGCTAAAGCAACCGTTGATAATCTTCCTGATTCAACTCAGAAAGAAGCCTTAAACCAACGCATTAATCTTGTCGAACAAAACATCGTCAATGAAGAAGCTAAGACAGCCGTTAAAAACTTAGAAGATAACCACAATCGCGATAACTTGCAAGCTGCAAGAAATCAAGTGAATTTGGTATCTGACGAGGAAACAAAAGCTGACCTTAACAACCGCACGAATTTGGTAGAACAGGCCATTCTCATCACAGAAGCCGATGATGCGGTCAAATACTTAGAAGACAATCAAAGTCGCGACAATATTGCAAATGCCACAGATAAAACCAACTTGGTTAACGACAAGGGCACAAAAGCAAGCCTACAAAATCGTATCACCCTTGTTGAAAATGCCATTTCTACAAAAGAATTAACCGAACAACAAGCGCAGGCCCAAGCTCAAGCACAAGCTCAGGCTCCTGCTGCCCAACAAGATGATACCACACAAGTTTATATCACTCGAACTGGAAAACGTTACCACTTCAGCCCTGGTTGTCCTGGTTTAAATAATGCTAAAAGCACCACACAAGTTACTCTATCTGACGCAGAAGCTCGAGGCTTAACGAAATGCCAACGTGAATAACATAAAAAGTTGTTAGAAGATTTTCTAACAACTTTTTTGTTTGCATCTTATTCTTCCTGTTAGAGAATGTTTTCGTAGGTATTACGCACTTCTTTTGGCCATACACTTGATTGGACTTCTCCAATGTGTTTTTTACGGAGCAAGAACATTGCTAGGCGTGATTGTCCGATACCACCACCGATAGTGAGTGGGAATAGACCGTTTAAGAGGGCGCGGTGCCACTCTAATTCTAAGCGGTCTTCGTCACCAGTAATTTTGACTTGGCGTTTTAGGGCTTCTTCGTCCACACGAATACCCATTGATGACAATTCCAAGGCAGAGTTCATGGTTTCATTCCAAACAATGATATCCCCATTCAAACCGTGGTAACCATTTTCTGATTCAGAAGTCCAGTCATCGTAGTCTGGGGCACGACCGTCATGAGGTTTTCCGTCTGGTAAAACACCCCCGATACCAATAAGGAAAATCGCACCGTATTCTTTAGCGGCAGCATTTTCACGCTCTTTTGGTGTTAAATCAGGGTAACGCTCCACCAATTCTTCTGTGTGGATAAACGTAATGGTTTTTGGCAAAACCGCTTCAATATCAAAGCGTACTTCAACGGCTAATTCTGTCAATCGAATGGCTTTATAGACTTGCTCCACCGTTTCTTTCAAATAATCAATGTCACGGCGTCCATTTGGGATGACTTTTTCCCAGTCCCATTGGTCCACATAAATCGAATGAATAGGGTCCAGTTCGTCTTCGTCTGGTCTTAGAGCTTTCATATGAACAAAAAGCCCTTCCCCTTCATTGAAGCCAAAGCGTGCTAAGGTATGGCGTTTCCACTTCGCTAATGAATGAACCACTTCGTACTCAGCATCAGTGATTTCTTTCACATGGACAGATACGGGATTTTCAATACCATTCAAATTATCTTGCATTCCATCCCCGACCTGGCTAAGAATAGGTCCTTGCACTTCAACAATGCCAAGTTTATCGATCAAGTACTGAGTGAATGTATTCTTGACAAAAGAAATCTCCTGCTGTTGATGAATAAAGCTTTTCTTCATATGCTCCTCCTTAATATCTTTTTCCCTAATAAACAAGCTCTCAAGTGCCATTCATTAGAATTGTCATACAACAATGGAGTTATTATACACCTATTTGTCTAAAAAAGAAATACTCTTTTGAAAATTTCTAAAATTTTTTAGTTTTAATGTTATATTATCTAACATACTTGGTTATATTCTACCTAAAAAAGCAAAAAAAGCCGCTAGGACAAGCTTGTCCCACCAGCTTAATGGTTTGGAGATTCTTTTAGAAAATGGGCTTTTTACCGTCAAGCAAGCGGCTTGGTTTTGGTGGTAATTGGCATATATGTAGCAACCATGAAGAGCAAAGAGCAAGGTAATTCAACCAACGATGTAGAATCAAGGATTCCTGCTCATTGAGTAATATTGCGGACTAGTGAGAGCCACATATTCCAAAGATTGAAAGACAAGACAGCTACCAAGACAAATACGATGTTAAGTTGCCAGCTAGCTCCAATACGTGTGCCACGTTTTTCCCAGAACAAACCTGGTACCACACAGAGAATGACTTGTGTGAAAATCCAGAATTTAAATATTGATTCATCGTGCAATTCCACGCGCAAGAGATTGACACTGACAAAGAAAATCAAAACTTGCAAACAAGCATCAAAATAATAGCCTTTTGCAAAGTAGTGCCCTTGCCCCAAATCTCTTCTCTTTCATAGGTCACCGCACGCCACAAGCAATACAGCTCAAAAGCCACCCAAACGACTTCACCAAAGGTTCCAAGCAAGAAGAACCAAAAATGGTCATATCGCAAGTAGGCAGAAAGAAAGACCCAAATCCCCATAAAATCAGCAGCACAATAAAAAGTATGCATCCATAGCGGATAAGATCCACTTTTTTTCACAATCAACGATTAAAAACGAGTACACGCAAACTAAAAATCCCAAAATAAGATAATGATAATCATTGTCAAGGTTAGTGCAAAACGAGTTTCTCCAAGGGTCACGTCACAAAATCTTGCAAGGTCACATCAACCTTAGGATAATGGTCAAATATGAAAAAACGTGATGTCTCCTTTATTTTTCTTTATCAGTGAAGATTTTCTATGTAATCATTATAATGAACACAGATACCTATAATAGAATCAAAAGATGTGGATGACATCACCGTCACCGAACTTGCCAAGTTAGCCAATATCGACCGCAGAGGCTAGCTCGCAATTAGACGACATCCTCAACGCACAGGAAGAATTTGATTTTTTGCTCTTTTTTAGCGAGCTAAATCAAATCATGAAAAGCCACCTGAGTTTTTACCAAATCATCGCTCAGAAAAATGCCTATGCTTACTTGATTAAAGATTTTTCACGAATTTTGGAAAAGGATTGAGCAAACACTACCTGAAAAACCATTCTAGCTTTGAAAACCGTCTTAAAATCAGGTATATGGTAAATGGTATTATGGGAGTCTATATTAACTGGCTGGCACGTCCTGAAAATATCTCTGAAAACGAATTGATTGTCATTCTCAGTGAAATGCTAGAACACAACCTCAGCATACTAATAGACAAATAACCTTGGTGACTAGCACCAAGGTTATTTGTCTTGTCAAGGCAGTTTAGATGACATGGTAACGTTTCAAAATTTTTTCGATGTCTGTGCCTTCGGTCTTTCTTAGGGCTTGTTTCAAGATGAATTTTTCAACGAAATTCAAGTCCAAATCTGTGATTGGTTTGCCATCACGCAAGGCAACGGTAGCACGCAACAAGTCACGCACATCGTAGGTACTACCCCATACTTCTGGCACCCCACGGTCAATGTCTAACAAAGTATAAACAGCTTCCATACCTGTACGGATAGAATATTCCGTGGTGAAAATGGTATCGCGTTCGGTTTCGGCAAATTGACCTAGGAAGGCAAAGTTGACAGCACCATCAGGCACAACGTTTGGACGGTCGCCTTTTTCACGTGGCATAAAGAAGGCAGTGATGTAAGGCATCATGCAAGGAACGGTTTTGGCACTGTTTGTCGCAAGGTCTTCAATCTCATCGACGGGAACACCCATGTGATAAAGCCATTCTTCACAGATTTCTTTACCTGTACAATCACGCATTGTTTTTTTAACAAAGTCACCTTCCTTGTCAGAGAAAAGAGCATACACCCAAACCACCAATTCGTTTTCCGGTTGTGAACGGAATTGTGGTTGACGGTTGACTGTCCAACTCAATAACCAATTAGAATCACGCGCCGTTACAATACCACCTGTCACAACTTTTCCTGAAAATGGGTCACGTTTACAAATCTTTTGAATATAAGCTGGAATCTTATCATCCAAGGTCGTCACAGTCGCACTCATCCAGTTGGATTGTTCGGGGTCATAACAGAATTTATCAGGGTGACCAAAGGAGTCATCTTGAGCAGCAATCTTACGCCACATATCCCAACCGCTACCTTCACGAATGGTCTTGTTGAAGCTTGCTGGGCTGTCTTGGCTACCATAACTTGAATTTTCTACACAACCACCATTTGTGATAAAGACTAAATCATCTTCTGTCAAATCAATGCAGTCTTCTTTACCGTCATGAATAATGTCAATGCATTTTGCAACTTTTTTGTCTTTTTGGCAATCAAATTCGACATTGACCACCTTCGTGTCGTAATGGAAGACCACGCCAAAGGAATTGAGGTAGCTGACCATTGGTAAAATCATGGATTCGTATTGGTTATAACGAGTGAAACGCAAGGCTGTAAAATCAGGCAAACCACTAATATGGTGAATGAAACGTTTGATATACAATTTCATTTCAAGGGCAGAATGCCAATTTTCAAAGGCAAACATAGTGCGCCAGTACAACCAAAAGTTAGAATCAAAGACTTCATCGTCAAAGACTTCGTTGATGCGTTTGTTGTACAAATCTTCATCAGGGGTGAAGAATAATTTCATGATTTCCATGGCTGCCTTATCAGATAAACCAAATTTCTTGTCAGTATGAGCATCTCGCCCTTGTTTTTCTGTCGCACGGCAGAGAGAATAGTTGGGGTCGGCTTTATTGAGCCAATAATATTCATCCAAGACACTCACGCCATCGGTTTCAATAGATGGAATAGAGCGGAACAAATCCCACATACACTCAAAATGATTATCCATTTCACGACCACCACGCATGACATAGCCAATATCAGCGTATTGATAGCCATCACAAGCCCCACCAGGAATGGGGTCTTTTTCTAAAATATGAATGTTTTTCCCTGGCATTTGCCCATCTCGCACGAGGAAACAAGCCGCAGACAAGGCTGCCAAACCAGAGCCAATCAAATAAGCAGACTTATGCTCAACGCCTTCTGGTTTCAAAGGGCGAGCAAATGCTTCGTAATTTCCGCTTGAATAATACATATTGATGACCTCCACTATTTTTAATCGCTTTCATTTTAGGCCTTTACCCATACAAAGTCAATAAACAAATGCTTGGAAGTGATAAAAACTTTATCATTTTAGGGGTTTTGATAAGTTTTTGGACGCAAAGCCCCTCAAGGTCCCAATCAGTGGATCATGTATCAAGCTGGTCAATTGTACTACCAATTCTTGATAATCTGCCTTCATGTCTGACTTGACCCAGTCCAATAACGTACCAATCAAGGCATATTTGTAAAAATTCGTGACAAAAAGCCCTTCCTTGTCCTTCAGGCTAATGCCAGCAGTCGCCACGCTTTTTTCAATGAGTTGGCTCATCAAATGATGGATCACCAGATGCAAATAACGCTCAATCTGCTCACGGCTAACCGCGTGGTAAACACTCATGATAAAGAGCTCGTCTTTTTTAATCATCTCAAAAACGTGCTGCAAAGCCATCTCCCAACTCTCAGTGCTTGGTGCTGCTTGAAAAATAGCATTGGCATCCTCAACAAACGACCACTCCACCAAATCATAAATATCCTTGAAATGGTAGTAAAAAGTCATCCGACTAATCCCACACTCATCTGCCAAGTCTTGAATTGTAATCTTGCTCAAGGGCTTCTCCAGAAGCAGACGCTTCAGCGCCTCCTCCAAAGCCCGTTTGGTTACCTGTGTCATTTGCGCCCTCTCTTATCATTATCCCTACCATTATACCAAAAACATAAGCCCAACCAGATGGTCAGGCTTATGTTTACTTTTTAAGACTTTTGAATCATTTAGGATTTTAGTCCACGTAAATTTATCAAGGTAGCTTTTTTATACAAAACTTACCGTAGATTTTTGATAGTATTAACTGACTGATTAACATCAGTAAGATTTGAAGCAATTGTTGTATTCGTACGAGCAATGTCAGCAGTAAGAGCAATATGAGTCATTTCTAGAGCATTAGAGTACTCTAATAACTCAATCATACGGTCTTGATTAATAAGCTATTCTTCCTAAAAAATCCCATTTCTTACTCTACTTTTCTTCTTTATCAGTTGTTCGAATCTCTTTCTTTACTTCATCAATAGCAGATTTGACAATATTCTTTGATACTTTTGTTACTGAGTTAGCCACTTTTAAACTTTTTTGACCTAACTCTTTGAAATCTTCAGAGTTAAATTCTATTTTTTCTTCTGTACCATCTTGCTTAGCTAAGAAAACATAAATTGCTATAAAAGCTGACGAAAGGAGTGTCAGGAAAAATCCAATCCCAAAAGAAGCTCCTAACCGAGTAAGTGACTCTTGGTTTGCCATAAAATCACCAATTGCAAAAATAAGTATCAAAACTGAAAGAATTAATAGTGCTAACTTGCGTTTTCGACCTAACGTTTCTGAACCTATCATTGATAACACTAAAATAACTAAAAACATCACTCCAAAACAATAACCATCGTTAAATATATCGTTAACAGCATCTAATGTATAAGAATTGTAAACAATCCAAGGCATAAAGATGGAAATAAAGCCAATAATAGATAAAGTTGCGACATAGATACGTTTATAGTTCATCATTATCTCCTTTAATCAACCTTGTAATAAAACGCACTTGGGTCTGTGTAATTATATTGTTGCCCAGTCCAAATACGATCTTTACTAACATCTGACACTTCATTTTCGAGGGTGTCTGTTACAAAGAATGTTCCTTGGGGTGCAAACTTAATCATATAGCTACCTGTTGGAGCAGCTGAAACACTAGTACTCAATATACCATTTTCAACAGTTGCATTATTAAATGGGTCTACAGTAAGATTGTCTCCTACAATGCCGTTTGCATTAAAAGTAAGGACACCTCCCTTAGTATTTTGCCATGTTCCAGCGATTGAACTGTAATCTTTATTTTGGATAGCATTAATATCCATTTGGGCATCAGCAGCATCAAAAGCAGATTGCCAAGTGAGAGTACTGTAATCCAATGTTTCAACATCTTGTAAGCCATCATCTGCTGTCTCTCCAATTTTATAATCTAACTCTTTGATAATATCCACACCTGTATTGTCAGATTTAAGCTGATAATCCGTTATAGTCCCCTCTCCATTAAATGAAGAGATGTCCATGTAAGATACTTGACCGTTTTTATAAATAGAAAATCCTTGACGAACACCGCCTACTGATGAAACATTAGATGACACTAGCTCTGTTGGAACACCATTCTCTAAATAGTAGAGTGCATAGGCAAAGCTGCCATTTCCAACAATCATTTCATCTGTTCCGTTCCCGTCAATGTCATAAAAAGTGTGCTTTCCGACACGATACTCATTTGGATATGAAGCGATAATATCTGCGTAAAGTTCTTCATCAGATTTTTGTGGTTCTTCCGATGAAGATGATTGCGTTTCTGTGCTTGATGAAGGCTTGGTTGATGAAGATGTTTGACTAGTCTTAGCTTTTGTACTGCTTGTACTTTTAACGTTATCCGTTTTTGTCCCACAAGCTGTTAATATGGCTGCACAAGATAATAGACCAATAATACACTTAAACTTTTTCATGATATTCTTCTTTTTCATATAAAACAACTAACAAGCAACTAG